>AUXO017470487.1_pt1 | contig 23370 bp, 25 predicted proteins | sample 768731 | NCBI WGS metagenome assembly AUXO01 (sample SAMN02715735, study PRJNA202380) | gut metagenome | biome: sheep rumen | host: Ovis aries | place: New Zealand: Palmerston North | reverse complement strand
GGTGTAATCATATTGTATTCTTTTAATGCTTTAATAAAATTAGCCCATATTTTGCTTCTAAATGTTGTAATAATTGATCTTTCTACCTCTTTATATTTCTCCACTATTTTTCATTTTTCTCCTCTTTTAAAATCTTATCGATTTCAGCAAATCTCTTAACTTTAGCAGTTGTTGTTTTAATCATAGGCTCATCTGTTACAAATATTTTCTTTATATGTTTATAACTTGTAAGTCCAGAATTGATTTGTTTTATATCTTTCCATATATTTTTTTCTAATTGCTCTTTAGATATATTTGGATATGCTTCATCAATATAAGCTTTATTATACACTATTTTAGCTGAAACTACAACATCATCATTTTTAGGATAACCAAATACCATAGACTCTGCAACATATGGTAATTTATCTAAAAGTACCTCCAATTCTTCTGGATATATTTTCTTTCCATTTTTAAGTCCAATCATACTCTTTTTTCTTCCAACAATATATAGATAATTATGCTCTCCAAAATATCCTAAATCTCCTGTATAAAACCATCCATTTTTTATAACTTCATTTGTTGCTTTTTCATCTTCGTAATAGCCAAGCATTACATTTGGCCCTTTAACAACAACTTCCCCTATTCCTTGTTCATTTGGTTCATCTATTTTAACTTGAACATTATCTAGTAAATGTCCTGATGAGCCTGGAATAGGTAAATCTGGAAGTCCACCTGATACTACAGGAGAAGTTTCAGTTAGCCCATATCCATGCATAACCTTAATTCCAAAATCATTAAAATCTCTACAAGCTTCCTCATTTAATGCAGCAGCGCCACTAAAAACAAACCTTAATCCTCCACCTAATTCATCTATTATTTCTTTAAATATTTTTCTTCTAATATCAATATTAAATCTTAATAAAAACTTACTTATTTTTCTTCCAAATTCTACTGTTTTTGTTTTTCCTTTTTTCTTAATACCTTGTATTATTTTTTTATGCATAGCTTCAAGAATTAAAGGAACGGCAATAAATACTGTAACTTTATATTCTTTCATATTTTCTTGAATGTATCTTAAGCCATCACAAAAAACGTTATTTACTCCATTACTTAAGCATAAAAGCATTCCTGTACAACCAAAAGTATGATGTAATGGTAAAAATGCAATATTAACATCAGTTGGATAAAACTTATATGTATGATTCATTGCTTCTATATTACTTACTATATTATAGTGTGATAACATAACAGCTTTAGCTAATGCTGTTGTTCCTGATGTAAATAAAATTACACTCATAGCATTTGAATCTATTTCAGCATCTACAAACCTTAAATCTCCATTATATACAAGTTGCTTTCCTCTTTCTATCAATGTTTTTAACTCTTCCATTTTTATATAATGTTTTGCTACAACATAATTATTCTTTTTTGCATTTTCCATTATTTCAGAATAACTTTCTTCATATATTACCGCATCTGCTTTGCTTCTTTCAAGTGATGATATTATTTCTTGCTCAGGAAGTCCTTTATCTAATGGAACTACAATTCCTGTTCCATTTAAAACAGCACAATAACTTAGCATCCACTCATATCTATTTTTACCAATTATTGCAATTCTTTTATTTTTTAATCCTAAATCAATTAATGCAGTTCCTAGATAGTTAATTTCATCTCCAAATCTTTTATATGAAACTTTTTCATAACTTACTTCTTTACCATTTTTATGTTTTATTGTAAATGCTGAACATTCTGGAAATCTTTGTACAGCAGAATTAATAACTTCTTTAAGATTAGTCATTTTATCATCCTCCATTTTTCGACATTTAAAATAAGATAATCTAGTTATCAATACTAGATTATCATTTTATTTAATATTTGTCAATATATATAGAAAGGACTAGTATTTCTACTAGTCCTTTCTATATTATTTATCTTTCAATAAATCTTTTCCATTTTTTAAATAATCATATCCTGAAAATATTGTTGATATTACGCAAACTATCATCATTATTGTTGTAAATGCATTAAATACTATTTCAAATGTTGACATACAAGCTGAATTTCCAATAAAATATCCAAATGAATATTTATCTAAAAACATTGCTATAATTGCTATCATCTGTGTAACAGTTTTTATTTTCCCCCATATTGATGCTGCTATAACTTCTCCTTTTTGTTCTGCCGCAATTAGTCTATATCCTGATACTACAAATTCTCTAAATACTATAATTATTGGAATCCATCCAGGGATCTTTCCATATTCTACAAGCATTATCATTGCAGCTAATACTAAAATTTTATCTGCTATTGGATCTAAAAATTTTCCAAAATTTGTTACTTGATTATTCTTTCTAGCAATAGTTCCATCTAGTTTATCTGTAATTGATGCTATAATAAATATTATATCAGCTATAATTAGCGCATTTGGTATTCCAAAATAAGGTATTAAAACCATAATAGGAACTAAAATAATTCTAAGAATTGTTAGTTTGTTTGGTAAATTCATTTACTTTTTCAACTCCTCAATAGCTTTTTGTAATTGTGTATCATCTTTTTTCTCTACTAAATATATATTTGTAATTTTTTCTGGTAATTCAACTTCCACATCAGGTTTAATTCCTATTTTATTAATTGCTTCACCACTTGGTGTATAATATTCTGCTGTTGTAACTTTAATTCCACTTCCATCTGATAAAGTTATTACAGTTTGTATTACACCTTTTCCATAAGTTTTTGTTCCTACTATTTTTGCTCTTCCATTATCTTTTAAAGCTCCGATTAATATCTCTGAAGCACTTGCTGTATTTTTATTTGAAAGAATAACTATAGGTAGATCAAAAGATTTGTCATCTTTAGACTTAGTTATTTCCTCTCTATTTTTGTTATCCTTAGTAGTAATTATTGTCTTTCCTTTTTCTAAAAGGAAATCTGCTATTTTGGTAGATTCATCTAAAATTCCTCCACCATTATTTCTTAAATCAATAATTAATGATTTGGCACCTTTTTTTATTAAATCTTCTGTTTTTTCTTTAAAATGTTCAGCTGTGTCACTGTCAAAACTTGGTAATTTTAAATATCCTATATTTTCTTCAATAATTTCTGTTGTAATTGGATTAGTATTTATTTTTCCTCTTGTTATATCTATTTCCATTTGCTCCCCATCACGTTCTATTGTAAGTTTTACATTAGTTCCATCTTTTCCTTTTATGTAATCTGCTATTTCATCAAATTCTTCATATCCAAATTCTTTTCCATCTACTTTTTTTATAATATCTCCTGCTTTTATTCCTGCTTTTTCTGCTGGACTATCTGGAATTGGATAGTACACTACTATTCCTTTTTGACTATCAGCTGTCATATATATACCTATTCCATAAAAAGTTCCCGTAATGTCTTCAGTAAATTCTTTCATATCATCTTTAGATATATATTCTGTATAAGGATCTCCCAGTCCTTCTACATATCCTGCTATTGCACTTTCTTGTAACTTTTTTTCATCTATATTATCTTTCCATAAATAGTATTTATTTATGACACTTCTAACTTTTCCAAAAATTCCACTTGAAGTTAAATCTGTTCCATAGTTTTCAATTCTTTCACTGTCACTATTCTTTGTAAAATATGTATATAAAGAAAGTGATGTAACCATAAAAGTTATAAATGCTGTTAAAACAACAATCATTAACGTTTTATATATTCTATGTCCTTTATTTTCGTCTTCCACTTTTTATCTCCTTCCGATTATCTTGATGGTAAGTAGTAAATTGGATTTACTCTTTCACTATAAGTTCCATTTCCTGTTCTAACCTCAAAGTGTAAATGTGGTCCTGATGAATTTCCTGTTGATCCAACATATCCTATAATTTGACCTTGTGTTACTGTTTGACCAGCTGATACTGCTCTTTTGCTCATATGTCCGTATAATGTATATAGTCCATTATAATGAGCTATCATGACATAATTTCCATAGCTATAATAATTTCCACTACTATTTATTTTTGCTTCTGATACAATTACATATCCACTAGATGCTGCATATATTGGTTGACCATATATTCCTGCTCCAGTTATATCTGTCGCACCATGTAGCCTTCCAGTAGAATAGTACCATCCTGCTGAAAGATACATTCCAGGCATTGAAATCGGCCATATTAATCCATATGAACTAGGATTACCTGTTGGTTTAGATCCTCCAGATACTCTTGATGCTGCTGCTTTTGCTGCTTCAATTTCTGCTTTAGCTTTTTTTATTTTTCTATCTAATTCATCATTAGCATCTTGTAATTCCTGAATTTTTCTTTCAGTTTCTTTTTCTTTATCAGTTAGCTTATCAGCATATGATTGTTTTTCTCTTTTTACAACTTGTAAAGCATTTTGTTTTGATACAACTGCTTTTTGAGAATTTTCAACTTCTTTCTTATCTCTTTCTAGATCTTCTTTTTGTTTTTCAATTTTTGCCTTATGATCTGCCACTTCTTTTAACATTTTTTCATCATATTCAGTCATTTGAGAAATCAAATAATAGCTTGATATAAAATCAACAATATTATTAGATGATAATAAAAAATCTAAATATGATGTGTTTCCATTTTTATACATCGCAACAAGTCTTGCATTTAATGTTTTTTGCTGTTTTTCATATTCTTCTTCATCAACTTTAATTTGTTTTGTTATCTCGTCAATTTTATCTTTTAATTCTTCTATTTTGTCATTCAAGTCATCAATTTCAGATTGGTATGAAGATATTTGAGCTATCAATTTTGAAACTTGTTTTATAGCTTCAGTTTTTTCTCCTTCTATTTCTTCAAGTTCTTCTTCTTTATCACTTATCTGTTCCTTAACTGAACTTTTTTCATTTTCTAAGTCATTTAAACTTGTAGCAAAAACTCTTGTACTATACATCAAAATTGAAATTATTATAATCATAGTAATTAACTTTTGTAATATTTTCATCATTTTGATTTATCCTCCTTATACTTTTAAATACTTTCTCATTGAAATTGTACTTCCTAGAACTCCTATTCCTATTCCTAACATTAAATATACAATCAATATTAAATTTAACATATCAGAGAAGTTTAATAATGTTAACCCCATTTTTGCTAAGAACTGTATAAGGCCTTGCCATCTTACGATTAATGAATATAAAGCTGATAATATACCAATTGAAATTGCTCCTGAGATTAATCCTATTATCATACCTTCTACTGCAAATGGCCATCTAATAAAACCATTAGTTGCACCTACATATTTCATTATTGAAATTTCTCTTCTTCTAGCATGAACTGTAAGTTTTATAGTGTTTGTTATTATAAACACTGCAAATATTATTAGACTAATTAAGATTATATATGTTGCTATTCTAATTCCTTTTGCTAAATTTATTAAAGCAGCTACAGTTTCATTACTACTTCTTACTTCATCTATATTGTCAAAGCTTTCAATTTTTGCCTGAATTTGACTAGATAATCTTAAATCTGTAAGCTTTACTATAAATGATACTGGAAATATATTTTCATCTATTCCTTCCATAAGTCCTTCGCCCATTTTATCTTTCATATATTGTAATCCTTCTGCTTGAGAAACATATTGTACTGTGTTAATTCCTTCTATATTAAGTAATTTTTGTTTTAAATCTTCTATTTCACTCTCTGTAACTCCAGTCTTCATATACACTTGCATACCTTGTTCTTTTTGAATCTCATCAACAAAATGATTTAAATTTTGTCCTATTACAAAGAATATTCCAAATATTAGCATTGTTAAACACATAGTTCCTATTGATGTAAAGGCTTGTTTTCTATTTTTAAAAACATTTGAAACCCCTTCACCTATTAAATATGTTAGCACATTATATCTCACTATCATAACCACCTTTTTTATCATCTCTTATTATTTCGCCTTTGTCTATCTGTATTACTCTCTTTTTCATTTTATCAACTATATCCTTGGCATGAGTTGCTACTACAACTGTAGTACCTCTCATATTAATATCATTTAATAAATTCATTATATCCCAAGCTGTTTCAGGATCTAAGTTTCCTGTAGGCTCATCTGCTATAAGCATTGAAGGATTATTAACTAGTGCTCTTGCTAAAGCAACCCTTTGTTGCTCTCCTCCTGAAAGTTCATTAGGATACATTTTTGCTTTTCCACTTAATCCAACTAGTGATAATACCATAGGCACTTGCCTTCTAATATGTTTTGGTGTTGCTCTTACAATATACATAGCATATGCAACATTGTCATATACTGTTTTATCAGGTAATAGTCTAAAATCTTGAAAAACCACTCCCATACTTCTTCTTAAGTATGGAATTCTTCTTTGTTTTAAAAATGTTGTATCTTTTCCATTTATTATTATAGTTCCAGATGTAGGTTCTTCTTCTTTTAAAATCATTTTTATTAATGTAGATTTTCCACTTCCTGATGTACCAACTAAAAAACAAAATTCTCCCTTATCTATTCTAAAATTCGCATTTTTTACAGCTTTAGTTCCCGTACTATATGTTTTTTCTACGTTTCTAAACTCTATCATTTTTTACATCTCCGTTTTGAAATAATTACTCACTTAATATCATACCAATAAAGATATTTTTTTTCAATAGATTTCACAAAAAAATCATAATATTTTCTCTATTATTCCTTGTTTATCTATACCAAAATACTCCATAAGTTTATTAGCATTTCCTGATTTTCCAAAAGTATCTGGAATACCTATTCTTATAAGATGAGTTGGATACTTTTCTGTTAATACTTCAGATATTGCAGAACCAAGTCCTCCAATCACATTATGATCTTCTACAGATATTAATTTTTTCGTCTCTTTTGCACATTTTATTATCATTTCTTCATCTATTGGTTTTATAGAGTGAACGTCTACTACTCTCACATTTATTCCTTTTGATAATAATTCTTCTTGAGCTTTAATAGCTTCTGAAACTGTAACTCCTGTTGCAAAAATAGTAGCATCTGTTCCTTCCCCAATTTGAATCATTTTTCCCATTTCAAATTTTTGATTTTCATCATATATTACTGGTGTTCCTAGTCTACATAGTCTAACATAGCAAGGTCCATCTATTTTTGCTATTTCTTTTATAATCCATTTTGTTTCTATATCATCTGAAGGAGAAAATACTCTCATATTAGGAAGAGTTCTCATCATACTTATATCTTCAATCATCTGGTGAGTTGCTCCATCTTCTCCTACTGTTATCCCTGCATGTGTTGCACATATTTTTACATTTAAATTTGGGTAACATACACTATTTCTTATTTGATCATATGCTCTTCCTGCTGCAAATACAGAAAAAGTACTAGCATATGGAATTTTACCTGTACTTGCAAAACCAGCTGCAGTTCCTATCATATCAGCTTCTGCAATTCCCATGTCAAAAAATCTTTCAGGAAATCTTTTTGCAAAAATATCTGTTTTTGTAGCAGTAGACAAATCTGCATCTAATACTATTATATTCTTATTTTCTTCACCCAGTTCACAAAGTGCCTCACCATAACTAAGTCTTGTTGCTTTTTTTTCTTCATAATTCATAAGTTTTCCTCCTTAAAAAGAAACTTTTTTCTTCGATAATTATATCCCAGTTACCTTTCTTTTTCAAGTAAATATTAATTGTTTTTGAATATTTTTCTATATTCTACTCATACTAAAAAATATATTAAAATTATTCTCTTAGATAGGAGCTAAAAAAATGTCTGTTATAGTTAAATTACATAGTAAAAATAAAGGTGAAATAAATAACTTTTTGACAAAATTTTATAATACAAATTTAAATATTAATGAAAAACTAGAATGGGAAAAAGAATATAAAAATCCTATAGAAATATCTGATATTATTGGTGCATATATTGATAATTATCCAGATTATAATATAAACATGTGGATATGTCTTGATAAAAACATATTTATAAACATTACTGATTTAAATGCAAACAAAGTAATAAAATATCTTTTTGAAAGATATCCATATTAAAATAATAATCTCAAACAAAATATAAAAAATAAAAAGTATAGAATTTAAAAACTAATTCTATACTTTTACTTTTATTTTTAAAATATTATTATTTATTCATCAAATACTGGATATCCATTTTCTCCTGCTTTCCAATGTTTCCATCCACTTGGCCAAACTTCAACTGTATTTCCATCTCCATCTGTAGATTCTTGTCTATATGAATTTAATAACTCTACAAATTCATCAAGTGATTTGTCAGCAATATCTATTAATCCTGGTGTTATAATTATGCTTTCATCATTAGTTTCTGAAGAATAATAACATTTGTTAATAGTCATATCTGTTCCACCAAACTCATATCCATAATCTCCAGATTCATCTACTTTTCCTAAATTATAACAGTTATTTGCGACATGTGCGCCAAATCCGCTTAGCACTTCTCCATGTTCCTCTTTTATATACTTCTCCCACATTAAAACTATTATTTGCCGTTACTCTTCCATATGAAAGTCCAATAATTCCACCTGCATTTATATAACTACGTATTCCTTTTATAGCTCCTGTATTATAGCAATTTGTTAGAGTTATAGCATTTTGTGATTTTCCTATAATTCCACCAATTGCCACATTTGTTGTAGAATATCCTGCTTCTACTGTTATATTTCCAGTATTATAACAATTCTTTATTGTTCCTGCTCCAATCCCAATAATTCCTGCAAGTTGTGAACCAGCCTTAATTGATGCAGTATTTGAACAATCTATAATTGTAACACCAAATCCTCCTCCATCACCTATTATTCCTCCTGCATTTGAATAACCATCAATTATTGCTTCATTATGACAATTTGATATTCTATAATTATGATTTGCATTTTTGCCTAAAATTCCAGATGCACTACCATTGGTTGATGTTATTTCTCCTGTTACTGTAATGTTAGAAATAACTGTACTATTATTTGAATCTCTTATTCCAAAAAGTCCAGCATCTCCATTTGTATTAATATACATGTTACTTATTTTCTTTTCTTGTCCATTAAAATTTCCACAAAAATGATTAATAGGAATAAACCCTTGCTCTGTTGTGCATAGTTCCATTAGTCTAGTAGATGAATTTTCATCTTCAACATATGCATTTTTTTCAGAGTTATAACTATATGTTTTCTTATAATTTGCATAAGAAAGAATAGATCTAAAATCTAAATCTCTTGTTACTATTGCATAACATGATCTTGATATTTCATTATTACCTATTGCCTTTGAAAAAGCAACTAAATCTTCTATACATGTTATTTTATATGGTAAAGCTGCTGTTCCTTTAGCTTCTCCATTTTTTGTAATATCACCTGCAGTTTCATCCACTTCTATCTTTTCACTCTTTTCAATATCACCATCATCATTTAAAGTATGGACTCTTCCACTTTTCTCAACAACTACTAAAAAATTTTTATCTCCTTTAAAAGCTGTTGTCTCACCTTCACCAAAGTTTTTGTCTAAACTATCTTGTAAATTATTCTCTTCCAAATTTCCAAATCTATTTTTTCCCATTGCATTTACAGCAGATAATTCTATCAATTCCTTTTCTTCTGCTATTTCAGTATCTTCTTTTGATCCTTTTGCCATTTTTAAAATACTATTATTTCCTGTTAAAGCTCCTAATGATATCCCAGCTAAAATCAATAATACAATTATTGTTATTATAAGGGCTACTAAAGTTATTCCACGACAATTTTTCATTTTATACCTCTTTCTCTCTTGTTAAAAATCTTTTTTCAATTATTATTTTTCATTAATCTAATATCTTCTACTTCTAAAATTAATTATAACTATATCATATTTACTTGTCCTATTCAATAAATTTAACAAAAATAGTAAAAAAGCATCATAGATACACTTTAATATTATGATGCCTTTTATTTAAAATTAATATATATATTCTTTTTTTATTGTTAATTATTTTGATTTACTTCTGTTTCATTTTCTTGTGTTCCTTCAGTAGGTATATTTTCTTCTTGTTTTGATTCTTCAGAATTTTCTACAGCTTCATTTACTTCTTCTACAACTTCTTCCACATTTTCTTGTATATCTTCTACTACTTCAGCTTCTTTAACTTCTTCAACTATTTCTGGCTGTTCTGTTCCACATTCTGGGCAAAACTTAGCTTTTTTATCTAATGTTGCCTTACAATTTATGCACTCCTTTTTATCTGCCAAATCTAATATTTGTCTTTCAAATTCAACTATTTCATCAGATAATTCTTTAATTCTTCCTAATTCATTTTCAATATCTTCTTTAATATCTAAACTTCCATCTAATGCATATTTCTCATAAACTTTCTTTCCAATTTCTTTATAGATGTCATTAATTTTTGACTTATTATCACTCATCTTCATCCTTATTTTTGTCTCTGCAGCTACCTTGTTTGTTTTTTCACTTGCAACTTTGTATGTTTCTGTTACTTTCTTTCCTAATTTTTCAAAAAAATCCATTTTACTTTTCCTCCTATTTTATTATATATTAGTATGTAAAAAATTAATAACTTTATTCATTAATCTTCCATTTTCTTACCTCTTGTCATAAGTATTTTTACACCTTCATTTACATCCAATCCATTGTATAATATATCATATACAACATTAACAATTGGCATTGAAATATTATATTTGTCACTTAAATTTTTTGCAACTTCAATGTTATCTATACTTTCTATTGTCATTCCTACTTCTTTTTTCACATCCTCTAATGGCATTCCTTGACCTATAAGTTTTCCAGCTTTTCTATTTCTACTATGTTCACTTAAGCATGTAACAATTAAATCTCCAAGTCCACTTAATCCATAAAGAGTATCACTTTTTCCTCCCATTACTATTCCTAGTCTTCTAATTTCAGCCAATCCTCTTGTAATAAGTGCTGCAAAAGCATTATCTCCATAATTAAGTCCTGCTAAAACTCCAGCACAAAAAGCTATGATATTTTTTAATGCTCCTCCAAGTTCAACTCCTCTAACATCATCTGAAGTATATATTCTTAAACATTCATTCATAAAAGTCTCTTGAATTAAATCTTGTAATTCTTTTTCTTCCGAAGCTGCAACTAAAACTGTTGGAGATGCTATTGAAACTTCTTCTGCATGACTAGGTCCAGAAAGTGCAACTATTCTAGCATTAGGTAGTTCTTCTTTTATTACACCATCTAATGTTAAAGCTGTTTCTTTTTCAATTCCTTTTGAACAAATAATTATTGGTTGCTTTTCACAGTCTACATATTTTTTATATTGTTTTACTGTTTCTCTAGTAAACTTTGAAGGTGTTACATGAAGTATCATATCTGAGCCTTTAATAACATCTTCATATGTTGTATAACATTTTACATTTTCTGGAATTATTGCTTGAGGTAAAAACTTACATTTTTTTTCTTCATTTATAAGTCTTGCTTCTTCTTCATTAAATGACCACATTTTTACATCATGTCCCATTTTTGCAAGATGTATTCCTAATGCAACTCCCCAACTTCCACTTCCAATTATTGCTATTTTTTTCATTATTTCTCCTTTTTAAAACTTATTTTATTTTCTGTTCCATTTAGTATTCTCTTAATATTTTCTCTATGATTAAATATCACAACTGCAGCTATTATTAGGCTATAAACAAGATATCTTATTCCATCAGACTCTACAATATAGTGAGAATGTATAAATAGCGTAAGTACTGGAAACAATATTGCAGCTCCAACAGAACCCATTGATACCATTCTGCTAAATACAATTATAACAAGAGCAAATACTAAACATATTAGTCCAATTTGCCAATTTGTCATCAAAAGTACACCTAGTGACGTCGCAACACCTTTACCTCCTTTAAATTCAAAAAACACAGGAAATGTATGACCTAAAATAACAAATATTCCTGCCAATTGTACTAATAATACTTTATCTACTTCCTTAAAAATACTTCCAGCTATTAGTGCCACTAAAATAGCAATAACACCTTTAAGAATATCACATAATAATGTAAGAAGAGCAGCTTTTATTCCAATAGATCGCAAAACATTTGTTGCTCCTGCATTCCCGCTTCCTTTTTCTCTTACATCAAATCCTGCCATTTTTTTGCTAATTAATATAGAAAAGTTTACACTTCCTATTAAGTATGCAATAGCTGATATTATTATGTATGATGCCATAATATTCCCTCCTTTGTGACCTTATTATATTACATATTATTTTTTTTTGCAACAAAAATATTTTCTATTTATTTGTAACCTTAGTTAATATATTAATAATTTAAATTTTTAATATACTTGATTTTTTTATTCAATTTATATACAATAAGTATGGTGATAAAATTGAATTCGAAAAAAACTAATGTCAAAGTAAAAAAGAAGAAAAATAATAATTATAATTCAAAAAACATAATTTCGGCAAAAAATTTGAAAATATATCTTTTAATTGTGTTAATTTGTTTAGCACTTTTAATTATAAGATTATTTCATCTTCAATTAATTGATGGTGATAAACTTACAAATTTAGCAATTTCTCAACAAACCTCAAGTGAAATAATTAGTAGTAAAAGAGGAAATATTTATGATACAACAGGTGCTTCTCTTGCAATTAGTGAAACTGTTGATACTATATCTATAAATCCTTCAAAACTAAAAGCAAAAAAAGATGAAGATACACCTGCATATAAAGAACTAGTTGCAAAAGGTCTATCTGAAATATTTGAATTAGACTATAAAGAAACTGTAGAAAAAGTTAATAGTTCTTCTTCTGTTGTAACAATTGCTAAAAAAGTTGAAGAAGATAAAGTTGATGAATTAAAAAAATGGATGAAGGAAAATAAAGCAACAGCTGGAATCAATATAGATGAAGATACCAAAAGGTATTATCCATATGGAAGCCTTGCTTCACAAGTAATTGGAATTTGTGGAACAGATAATCAAGGGCTTAGTGGAATAGAATACTCTTATGACTCAATTTTAACAGGAACTTCTGGTCAAATAATAACATCTAAAGATGCTTCTCAATCTGAAATTCCAAATTCAGTCGAGTCATTTGTTCAAGCTGAGGATGGCTATAACTTAGCCTTAACACTTGATGTCAATCTTCAAGGTATTGTAGAAAAACATTTAAAAGAAGCTGTTGAAGAATATAATTGTGGAAGTGGTGGCAATGCAATAGTGATGAATCCTAAAACAGGAGATATTCTTGCTATGGCATCATATCCAAATTATGATTTAAATGATCCATATACCCCTACTTCATATTATGCAAATGATTGGGATAAGCTTTCAAGAGAAGATAGATTAAATAGAATTTATAGTATGTGGTCTGTGCGTTCTGTCTCTGAAATGTACGAACCAGGTTCAGTTTTTAAATTAATTACTGCTTCTGTTGCTTTAGAAGAAAATATTACATCTTCAGATAAAAGAAATGACTTTAATTGTCTGGGATATCTGGACGTTGCTGATAGAACAATAAGATGTTGGAGTCCAACTCCTCATGGAAAAGAATCATTAAGAGATGCTCTTGTTAATTCTTGTAACCCTGCATTTATGCAATTGGCTTCAAGAATTGGAAAAAACACATTATATAAATATTATGAAGCTTTTGGATTTTTCAACAAAACAAATGTCGGATTATCTGGAGAAGCTTCTGGAATATTTTTTGATATAGATAAAGTAGGTCCAGTTCAATTAGCTACAATGTCATTTGGTCAACGTTTTACTATTACTCCTTTACAAATGTGTACTGCTGTTTGCTCTATTGCTAATGGAGGATATTTAATGCAACCAAGACTTGTAAAATCTATGACAAACACTGATACTGGTGAAGTCATTGAAATGGGAACTCATACAATTAGACAAGTTTTATCCGCTAAAACTTGTGAAGATATGAGAAGCATGATGAAGTCAGCTGCAGATATAAATAAGCGTGTTCAAATTAAAGGTTATTCAATTGCTGGTAAAACAGGTACTTCAGAGGCAACAGAAGCTAATCCAGATGCAGGATATGTAGCCTCATTTGCAGCAATGTCTCCTGTAGAAAATGCAGAAGTTGTTGTTCTTGTTACATTATATAATCCAACAGACAAAAGCCATCAAGGAAGTCAAACAGCTGCTCCTACAGTTGCTAATATGTTATCAGAAATTCTACCTTATCTTGATGTAGAACCTGATTTACCAATTGATTAATAATTTTCAGTTCAATTATGTAGTATATAATATTTATATTAATAAACAAAAATGGCAATTTATGCCATTTTTGTTTTTTTATTTGTTTTTAATTTTTTGTTTATTTATTATTATCTTATGTTTTATTTTAATTCTTTAATTGCTTTTTCTAAAAATTCCTTTTTCCATAAGTTTGTTTTAATTTTTTATCATTTGATATATTTTTATATATTCTTCAAGACTTTAAATCTCGTCCAATAAATAATATATCTTCACTTTTTACTTGTAAATTATCTAACCACCTCCCTATTCTTTTATATTTTGAAGCAAATTTTTTTAACTTGATTAATCTTATTTCGGCACAATAATCTAAACTTTGATTAAAAGTCAAAACTATATCGCAATCACTTTCACTATTTTTTCTCTGTTTAATTATTACATTTCTATTTATAATTGAATTATCATTTTTTCTTAAAAACTTTTCATAAAGAAAAGACCAAAAGCAAAATATAGATTCTTTAATCTTTCCTCCTTTTATTGATTTTAAATAGATTTGTATTTTTTTATCATCACAGCAAATTAAATCAAATTTATTTAATGAAAAGTCATATTCATCTATACTTTTAAAATATTCTTTCTCTACAAATTTAACCTCTTTTATTTTTATTTCTAATATTTTTTCGAATAGCTCTATAAAATCTTTTTTAGCGTTTTGAGAATCTAAGAATATTTTATCTAAATCGTCCAAAAAAACCTCCTTTCAAAGCATTTTACATATTAAATTAATTTTTTCATCTTTTAAATATAGGATTAGTAAATATTTTACTTTAATAAATGAAATTAATTTTAAATTTTGAAATAAGTTATAACTTTATTTGAAAATCAAATTATGTCTTTCTTAAATTGATTAAAACAAATTATATATAATTATGTTAACAGTATATATCCATTTTGTTGTATTGTCAATAATTTTTTAAAAATTATTTTAAGTTTTCATCGCAAAATTCGACATTTTTCGACTCTTTTATTTTTTACATTTTATTCACAAAATAATCACATTTATGTTGTATTATAATATTAATAAAAAATATTGCATAAATTTTGATAAAGCGATATACTTTATATATATTCATATAATATACAATTTAGGAGGAAAAGAAATGGAAGAAGAAAACAACAATTTTAGAAATGTCGTAAACATTTCATCAAAAAGAGAAAAAAAACATAGTGTAAAAAATAATGTACTAGTACCTTTTTTTAGCGGTATTCTTGGATGTTCATTGGTTATCGGAACATGTTTTGGAATTCCTGAAATAAAAGAAAAAATTATTGGAAATACAACTGCAAATACTTCTGCATCAAGTGTTTCTGCTGATAAAAACGTTGGAACTGTAGACTTTGTATCTCTTGAAACATATTCAAACACTGCAGTCTATGCTGCCAATAAAATATTGCCATCGATTGTCGGAATCAAAGTAACATATAATGTTACAACAAACTCTATGTTCAGTATGTTTGGAGGATCTTCTACATCATCTGCATCAGCATCTGGGTCTGGAATTATAATAAGTGAAGATGGATATATTTTAACAAATAATCATGTTGTAGATTCAAAGTCAGAAAGTGTTTATTATGAAATTTCAGAAGCAACTTCTGTAAAAGTAAAATTATTTAATGATGATAAAGAATATGATGCCGAAATTATAGGTAAAGACTCTCAAACTGATTTGGCAGTATTAAAAATAAAAGCATCTGGTCTTGTTGCAGCTGAATTTGCTGATTCAGATTCAGTAAAAGTTGGAGAATTTTCAATGGCAGTTGGTAATCCTTTAGATTTAGGTTCTACTATAACATGTGGTGTAGTTAGTGCTGTTAACAGAGAGGTTTCTGATGATGAAGGAAACAAGTATATTTGTATTCAAACTGATGCTGCAATCAATTCTGGAAATAGTGGTGGAGCTTTAGTGAATAGCGAAGGAAAAGTAATTGGTGTAAATACTTTAAAAATATCAAGTACTGGTGTTGAGGGAATTGGTTTTTCAATCCCTATCAATTCAACAAAAACTATAATAAATGATTTAATTAAATATAATAAAGTCAGAAGACCTTCGATTGGTATTGCAGGAAGAGATTTAGATGAAAACGTAGCTAAAAAATATAACCTAGTAAAAGGTGTATATGTAGTTTCTGTTGATGAATTTTCAGCAGCTGAAAAAGCTGGAATAAAACCAGGTGATGTAATAACAGCAATTAATGGTAAAAATGTTTCATCAATGGACGAATTAAATAGTGAAAAGAATACTCATTCTATAGGCGATACAATTACATTAACTATTTATAGAGAAGGTTCTTCGAAAGAATTGTCTTTAACTTTAGGTGAAACTAAATAATACTAACCCCCCTTTTATTTTTAAAAGCAGAGAAATTAAATTCTCTGCTTTTTATTTATATTACTTATTTAAATATTACCACATCTAATGCATCTGTATTATCATTATTTCCATAGGCATAAAGTAAGTATATCATTCCATCTTTTCCTAAAAAATATTCTTTAGTATTACTAATTTTATATATATCAGAATTATAATCCCTTTTATATATTTTCTCATCTCCACCCAAAGTTTGGTTTACAATTTGTTCTATAGTATCATTTTCTTTTTGAATCTCTTTTATTTCACTTCTTATTTTCTTTTCAGCTGTTTCTTGCTTAATATTCTTCATTTTTAAAAATTCTTCAAGGCTTACTTCTCTATCTTCTACAATATTATAATTAAAAGTTTTTATTATTATTCTTTGATTTTTCCCTCTTTCAAATAATTCAGCTCTAATCACTAGTGATAAAATATTATTTTGCAAATATGATATGTATGAAACTGAATAATCCGTTTTTTCTGATGAATCAAATTTATTTAGTTCTTCAGCTTTATTTTTAAATTGTTTAATTATTTCTTTATTAATATTAATTGGTTTTTCTTTTTTTATATTTATGCATGGAATAAATGCACTTAATCTTCCGTCCATTTTCACTTGTTTTTTCATAAGTAAAAGGTGTAGCTATTAGATCAAATTTGTCACTTATTTTTTCCACTTTAAAATCATCATCTTGGTACTTTTCTAATTTATTAGTAAATAATGATGTTATTTCAGCCTTGAGATCATTATATTGATCTATTTCTTCTGATTCTTCATCTGTCACTCCAAAAATCAATCCTATGTTTTCATCTTGATAGAACTCTAAATATACAGTTACTGCAATTCCTATTATGCATATTAAAAAAATAATCACATAAAGAATCCATAAATGATAATTCATCTTTTTTTCTTCAAGAACAGGTCTCATTCATTAACTCCTTCTTTTAAATTTTCATGATTTGCTTTAAATATTTTCTTTAGAAAATGCATAATTTTAATAATCATTTTTTCATAAAAATTTAATTTATTAATAACAATAGGTAAATTTGTATTATCTCCAATACTCTCAATCTTTTCAAGAAAATCTGGTTCTAAATCACTATATACTATCGCAGATACCTTCTCTTCTTCTTCCTCTGGTTCTACTTTTTTATTTTCATCATTCTTTTCTTCTATTTCTTGTTTATCATTTTCATTATCTTTTTCTTCTTTATTGTTGTCATCATCTTCTTTATTTTCTATATCTTCTCCATCTTCCCAATATTTACTAGATAGCCAACCTAATATTCCAAAAGTTGTTTTGCTTAAATTTTGCTCACTAAGTGGAATATCTTTTGATATTTGAGGTTTATATGTAGGATCCGAGTTATTTTTTATCATTTCTATTATTTCAAAAGGTATTTTTTCTAATTTTTCTTCATCTTCAATTAACTTAAGTATTTCTACGATTTCTGAATATGCTCTTATTTTTTCTTCTTCATCCATTGTTTTTCTCCTTTTTATACATATATTAATATTTTACTATTTTTTTTTATTCTTTTCAATACAATATTAATATATTTTTAAATAAAAAAGACAATTTAAATTATTAATTTTAAATCATCCTTTTTTTTATTTATTTTTTTTATTTATTTTTTTTATTCTTCTTATTTATAGCAATTCATTTTTCTTGTATTCTTATTTTTTTCTCCTTACTTTTCTTTCTTTTTTTGGATTTTTTTTTCTTATATGGTTTCCTAAAATAAAGTGCATCAGGTCCTTTTCTTTTATATATTTTATCCCATGAACTTGGAACATTTGTACTTCCTAGATTAAAATGTATCGCGGTTTCTAAATATGATAAATGATTTTCATGCATAAATTCTACAACTTCTTTTTTAAAATCACCATCATAATTCTTTTTAGCTTTTATCTCTAAACCTTTTTCTCCATATTCTTTATATTTTCTCACCCATTGTAAAACTGTACTATCAGAAATTTTAAAATGTTCTGCTACTTTTAAATAACCTATATTTTCTTTTAAATAATAGTTAATAACATTTAGTTTAAACTCCTTTGAGTATCCTCCCATACATATCTCTCCTTTTAAATAATATATATTTTCTTAAACTTTTTTCTTTTGATAGTATGATAGTTACAACTATTTATTTTTATATTATATCATAAAAATTCTCATTTGTCTTGCATTTTTCCGAAAAATAATATATATTTGTTAACATAAGAATAAAAAACTATGGAGGACAAATATGAATCAATATTATTTAAATAAACTTGAATTTCCTATAATTATAGAAAAGTTATCCACATATTGTCAAACTTATGTTGGAAAAAACTTTGCCCAAAATTTACAGCCCTTAAATATAAAGGATCTTGTAAAAGAAAAACTTGATGAAACTCAGCAAGCAATAAGTCTAATTGAAAGGAATGGTAATCCTCCTATTTCAGAAATTGAAAATATAGAAAAATATATAAAATTACTTGATAGTAAAAATACATTATCAGCAAAGGCTTTACTTGATATTTGTAATATTTTAAAAATATCAAATGAACTAAAAAAATACTTTTCTGATTTTTCAGATGATGAAAATTACCATAATTTAAATATGTATTTTTCAGTCTTATATACAAATTCTTCTATAGTTGAAAAAATACAATCTTCTATTATTGATTCTGAAACAATTGCAGATAAGGCATCTTCTACACTTTCAAATATAAGAAGACATCAAAAGCAAGCTGAACAAGAAATAAAAAATATATTAAATTCTATTCTACATTCTTCATATTCCAAATATATGCAAGAAAATGTAATAACAATAAGAAATGATCGATATGTAATACCTGTAAAACAAGAATTTCGAAACCAAATAAAAGGATTTGTTCACGACATATCTTCAAGTGGATCTACTGTATTTATAGAACCTCTTTCTGTATTTGAAGCAAATAACTCTTTAAATAATTTAAAATTAGAAGAAAATGCAGAAATAGAAAAAATTTTAGAAAACTTGAGTACTCTTCTTTTTCCATATACTCAAGAATTGCTGCAAAATGTTAAGTCAATTGGTAATCTAGACTTTATATTTGCTAAAGCAAAATATTCAAATGATATAAAAGGAATATGTCCTAGAATAAATGACACTAAGTTCATAAATTTAATAAAAGCTAGACACCCATTAATAGATTCTAATGTAGTCGTTCCAATTTCTGTTAATATTGGAGAAGATTTCTCCACACTAATAATTACCGGACCAAATACAGGTGGAAAAACAGTAACATTAAAAACTATAGGTCTTCTTACTTCAATGGCATGTAGTGGATTAAACATACCTGCAAATGAGGGTTCAAGTGTTTATGTGTTTGATAATATTTTTGCAGATATTGGTGATGATCAAAGTATATCAGATTCACTTAGTACTTTTTCTAGTCATATGAAAAATATTTCAAATATTGTAGACTATGCAACAGAAAATAGTTTAATTTTAGTTGATGAACTTGGTTCAGGAACAGACCCATTAGAAGGCGCTAATCTCGCCATAAGCATACTAGATTATTTTAAAAGTAAAAATATTATAACTATAGCAACAACACATTATCAAGAACTAAAAAAATACGCATTATCTACCAAAAATGTTCAAAATGCTAGTGTTGAATTTGACATAGAAAACTTAAAACCAACATATAAATTACTAATTGGTATTCCCGGAAAAAGTAATGCTTTTGCTATAAGTGAAAAACTTGGATTAAAAAAAGAAATAATAGAAAAAGCATCTGCTCTATTAAAAAAAGAAGATGTAGATTTTGAAAATTTATTAAAAAGCATTTATGATAATAAACTTCAAATCGAAAAAGAAAAAGAAGAAATAGAAAAAAACTTAAATCAAATAACCATATTAAAAAACAATTTACAACGTGATGATTCAAAGATAAAACAAAAAAAACAAGAATTAATCAATAATGCAAAACTTGAAGCAAGACAAATCTTGCTTGATGCTAAAGAAGATGCAACATCTATGATTAGCAAATTACGTGATATTTCTTCTAGTATGCAAAATGAAGAAAATCTAAAAGAAATAAATAATTTAAGAAATAGTTTAAATAATTCTATTAAAAATATTTCTATTACAGGAAATGAAAACCTTGATATTATTCCAATAGAACAAGAAAAAATAGTTCCAAATGCAAAAGTGTTTGTTTCAACTCTTGGTCAAAATGGAATTGTTCTATCTAAAATAAATAAATCAAATGAAGTTCAAGTTCAAGTAGGATTAATAAAGACAAATATAAATATTAAATACTTAGAATATCCAAAAAATATAAAAGATGATATCTCTAATTCTAAGATTTCTACTAAAAGTTCTGGATATAGTATATCAAAAACAAGAACTGCAAATTCTGAAATAAATGTAATTGGATTATCTGTTGATGAAGCAATTCCATTAGTTGATAAATTCATTGATGACTGTTTCTTAGCAAAACTAAATACAGCAAGAATTGTTCATGGAAAAGGCACAGGAAAATTACGACAAGGTATACATTCATTCTTAAAAACAAATAAAAGAATTAAATCATTTCGTGTAGGAACATATGGTGAAGGTGAAATGGGAGTTACAATAATAGAATTAAATAATTAAATCATAAAAAAATAAAACAGGGGTTACCCCCTGTTTTTTTATATTATCAAAAAATAATATAAAAAAATACTCATGATTTTAATCATCATAAGCTGGAATCGTATACTTCCATGGGTGCCGAGCCACTTCCAGACACAGCTCTTTATCATTCAAAAGGATTTGAACTGCACTTTCAGTAAGTAGAAAGGGGCCTAATACTTTTGAAGTTCTCAGGCTATACGAATTCCCGTCTTTGTATATGCCAAATGATACATCGGCATTCTTAGACTCATAAAGAATTTCCTCCATTTGGATCCTCCTATATGTGATTATTATATCATCATATTAAATTTATGTCAATTTTACTCGTTTTATAGTATCTATATTTCTATTATACATTATAAAATATAGTAACTTATGCTTTAATTACCTATGATAAAAAAAGAAACCAAAAATTGGTTTCTTCTAATTCTAGATTTCAATCAATGCTTTTACAAACTCCTCATCATTCTCTTTCATTTTTTTTAATGTTTCTTTTGCTGTATATTCATTCATTGCAACAAAAGATCTGACGAAAATGTTTTTGTCAGTTGATAAGAAATCCAATAATTCTGGATCCATTGAAAAACATGCTTTTTCAACACGTTCTTCTTCTGAAAGTTTGCTGAAATCTTCTTTTTCCATCTTTTTTACCTCCTGTCATTTTACCATATCTGTATTGATGGATTTTGCATGCCAAAATATGTGCATCTTTATTAGTATAACATATTTTTCATTAAATTTCAAATAAAAAAAACCAGAGGTATTCCCTGATTTTTCTGAATGGATTAAACACTTTTTCTTTCATTCTCCCATTCTTCCTTTGAGCCACTTATTTCAATTATAAGCTTTTCCGGATTATTCACATAATCTTTTGCAACTTCTTCAGTGATCTCAATGCATTTAAAGAAACGAATCTTTCCATCCTTTTCTTCAGAATAAATTTCTCCATTTCCTCTCTGCATGTCTCCATATCGAAGCATTGAATTTCTAGTTTCTTCTTTTGCCATCTTCTTAATCCTCCTATATTGTAATGACAATATTAAAAAGTTTACTCCAAGATGATGCATTAGGAGTTAAAATGATTAAATAGCTTTTGCTATCAACTATTTCTATTATACTATAAAATGATTGAAATATCAATAGAAATATATTAATCAAATTTTATAATAAAATTTAAGTATTAAAAAAATAAGTTGCTTCTAAATCTGCTTCATGAGTTAAAAGTGCTATAGGATATTTTTTATATGCTTCACCTATTGTTGTATATAATTCTTTAGGTTCAGTATATCCCATATGCCAACGAATTGCATATTTTTCTTCAGGAGTAAGTTTTATATATTCTGTTATCATCATAACTGACTTTTCTCCATGTCCATAAGGTATTGTATCATCAACTGTATAATACGGAACTTTTTCCCATACACCTAATGCATTTTTTGCATTTCTATAATCTATCTTATAATAATTTGCTTTGCATAAGTCATGTAATAAAGCAATCAAAACCAAAGATTCTTGAGGTGTATTAATTGGTATAATGCAATTTTCAACTTTGTGCTTTAAAATCTCATATACTTTCATACTATGTTCTAATAGTCCACCTTCATAGTTACCATGAAATCGTGTACTAGCTGGAGCTTTAAAAAAGTCTGTCTTTTTTATGAAATCAATTAGACTTTCAATACCATCTCTATTAGTACTTTTTAATAAATTCAAAAATTCTTCTTCCATTTTTTATCCCCCATTTAGCTTAAAAGTTTGAAAAGATAACTTTTCAAACTTCTAATTCTTTTTTTACTTTTAAAGCTTTTTTTCTTATTCTTTGAATTGCTGTATCAACTGATTTTATTTTTGTTTCAAGTTTTTCAGCAATAGTTGCATAAGAATATCCATTTTTATATAAATTTAAAACATCTCTTTCAAAACTGCTTAAACTATTGTCTATATTTTTTTCAACAGACTTAAAATATTCTTTTTTAGTAATTATATCTAAAGGGTCTTCAGATACTTTGTTTGCATCTAAAATTTCAATTACTGTAGTATTATCCCCTTCTCCTTCTTCATAGGCAGTAGCATTTAATGACACAGAAGAATTAAGTGGTATATGTTTTTGTCTATTTGAATTTTTTACTGCAGTTATAAGTTGTCTTTCTATACATATTGTTGCAAATGTTTTAAAAGAATTTTGTTTTTCT
>AUXO012693144.1_pt1 | contig 23372 bp, 22 predicted proteins | sample 768731 | NCBI WGS metagenome assembly AUXO01 (sample SAMN02715735, study PRJNA202380) | gut metagenome | biome: sheep rumen | host: Ovis aries | place: New Zealand: Palmerston North | reverse complement strand
AAGTTCAAATGTTAGTTGCTGCTTGGTATGCAACTAAAATATAGCCAAGTTCAAATGTTGCAAAGACCCTAAATAAGGGTCTTTGCTTGTTTTAGGGGAAGATATAGATATATGACGCCCGGACATTTTTACTTTTTAAATGATAAATACTTTGTCGATTTTAATGATGACAAGTTAATGCAAAATAAAGAGATGTTAGACGGCGAGGAGCATAATAGGCCGTGTTATTATGGCTTTAAAGATGAAAACACCGGGTTGTTTTGGATGATCCCGGTTTCCTCCCAAGTCGAAAAGTTTAGGAAGTATTACGATGAGAAGGTCGAAAAGTTTGGGCGTTGCGATACCATTAAATTTGGCTATGTCCTCGGGCATGAAAAAGCTTTTTTAATTCAGAATATGTGCCCAATAACGCAAGAATACGTCATGAACGAATACATAGATTCAAAAAATAATACACCGGTTAGAATCAATATCGGTTTAGAAAGATCATTGATTAGAAGCGCTAAAAGGATTCTGTCATTACAAAGACGTGGTTTCCATCTTATTTTCCCTGATGTTTTATCAATTGAAAAAGAGTTATTAAAATAGGACGAATGGTTAAGCCCGGAGCAAACGCTCCGGGCTTTTCGCATTTATTAGCCAAAGTTGCTCCCACAATTATTGCAATGCCAAGTCTTACTCACACTCCCAGCAGCAAACACACCAAACAGCGCTACCTTCCCGATCTTAGAAGCACCACTGATTTTCTTGCAGTTGGTAGATTGGCAGAAGGGGCAAGTGACAATTAGGCGCTTGGTTTCTTTTAAGGCTTTGGCATCTTTTATAAAATTTGCATAATAAAACTCTTCTTCTGACAATTCTTTTAAATTATGTCCGCAGAATGGGCACTTTTCCATTTGATACCCCATAACAGCTTTTTTACATCCAGGACATATCGCACTCATGTTAATACGACCTCCATTCTGACGTTATTCAGATAATCTATATTGTCTTAGATAATATCATCTGGCATTTTATTTGTCAAATTGAAGCAGCTTAAAGATCTCGGAGATGCTTTCTCTTTTTTGTCAGGATCTAAGTCATTTGCATTATCTGAAAACGCAACAGGTCTTGTTTCAAAACTAATGAAGTTGAAGGCTGTTGCACCATATCTTGCAGCCGCCGCAGTTGCAGTTGGCGCTTTGGCTGGTGCAATTGCTCTCGCCAGAAAGAACGATCCATCGGTTCAGTTTGAAAATGCATCAAAGTCCGCAGAAGATGCGGCAAGTAAGGTCAAAGAATTAACCGATCAACAAACTCAGAACAACGAGCGGATCAAGGAACTGAACGAACTAAAAGCAGATGGTGAAATAGGCGATGCTCAGGAGCAAGAGCTTGCCAATCTTGAAGCGCAAAATGCATTGCTTGAGACTCAGATTGGCTTATATAAGACAATTCAGAAGACCAAGCAGGAGGATGCACGCAAATCCGCATTAACACTGGCTCGTAATATGCTCAATGCAGGAAATGATCCTGGCATTTACGGACTTGGCGATGCGCTTTATAATTATCAGCATGCAAAGGAAGAATACGAGAAGGCGGAAACCGAAGCATTAAAAAACGGTAAAACCGATTCGTATGCTATGCGTGCTTACTCAAGGCAGATGGAGACATATTCCAAGCAACTCTCCAATATGCTTAATGATTACTCTGAGATTAGGGAACACCTTGATCCAGAAAGAGATTCCGATCTCATATCCGCTCTTGATAATCAAGTAGTAGAAATTCGTGTTGCTCTTGGACTCGACTATGAGCAAGATGATGCGTTTTCCAAGTTCAAGAAGGGTCTCAAACAGCTTGGCGACGATGCCGACGATGTTGTTCAAACCTTCCTCAAAGGTGGCAAGTTAACCGAAGACCAAGCGAAGCGGCTGTCTCAGCGCCTCAATGAGATGGGTTACTCAGCAGAAGATACGGCGACCTACTTCACAAGAATGGCGCTCGAAGCATCCGGTGCTATTGGCGATATGGCGGCGTCTTCTATCGGCGGTCTTTCCTCTCTCCGCGACGAGCTCCAGGGCGCAACCGCAGATCTCGAAGCTTACAACTCCGCTCTCGAAGGCGGCGAAAAGGGCGACGTGGCTGCCAAGTACGCTGAAGCCTACAAGAAAGCCATTTCCGATCTACAATCCGGCAAGAACGACACGAACGCCATTCATGCTGCCGCTGACCTTCTCTTCTCTGATGACACGCTGAAAGAGTGGGGTTACGATCTCGCCAAAGTTGGACAAGAGCTCCAGAAGCCCATGATGGAGGCGATCTTCTCTGGCGACGGCGACTACGGCGTAAACTTCGCTAACTATATCCGAGAGAATGCCGATCTGTTCAAGGGCAAAGCGAGTGTAACTGACAACGGCGATGGCACATTCGACTTTGCGTACTCGTCTATTAGCGATCTCTCAAAAGCTACTGGTCTAGCCGAGGGCACCATTGTTTCCCTGATGGATGCTCTTGATGCATTTGGTGTGCAGAGCAATATCAGTTCTCAGGATATGGCGAATCTCGCTGGTAAGTTCGCTGAAATAAATACGAACGCCAGCAGTACAAAAGATGCTGTAGCCCAGTTTGCCCAGCAACTTGCCGATGAAGGCAGGAATAAATTTGAGATTTCATCTATTATTTCTAGCCTTCAAGCCAGCGGAGCAATTGGAAATGTCGAGAATCTCAACGAGATTATTAGCAAGACTACGACATCTGTTAATACACTTGACCAGACGAGTGCAAATCCAGAGATTGGAGCAAACACGTCTGGTTGGGATTCTGCTTATGCTCAAATTAAAGAGCAATTAGCGGATTTATCTTCTGGCGTAAGCATTCCAGTAAGTTCATCTGGCGGTGTAAAACCAAGCGGTAAGTCATTGGGGGCAAGAGCTGCCGGTGGTATTGTTGGTGGTAACGAAGATACTGTTATAAACGAGCTTGGGCAAGAAGCCATTGTCCGTGATGGCCAGGCGTATTTCCCTGGTAATGGCGAGCCAACTATAGTCAAACTCAAGAAGGACGATATTGTTCTCACTGCAGAACAAACTAAGCCGTTACTGTCTGGAAAGTATTCTCGCATTCCAATCCGATCTGCCGCTAATGGTTTTAACGTTAAAGGTTTCGGTGGTGGAACACGGAAAAAGAAGCTTCAGATTTCTAGCGCTGTACTTAGTCGATTAAAAAACTATAGTGGCTCAACAATTCAGGGCAATGTTGGAAATCGTACAACAAGCAACAACGCACAGGGCGGCGGTGGTGATTCAAAGCCTTCTAGCTCAAATGATAAACAGAAGAAAGACTGGATCGAGATTGCTATCACTCGTATCGAAGATGCCATCAGCTCTCTCGATAAAATCTTCAAGAGTTCCTTCAAGAGTCTAACGAAGCGTCTGACTGCCGCCAAAGACGAAGCAAAAAATATTAGTTCCGAGCTTTCTACCCAGCAAAAGGCATACGACCGTTATATAAAGGAAGCAAACTCTGTTGGCCTGTCTGCCGATCTTGCCTCCAAGGTTCGTAACGGCACCATTGATATTAACGAATATGATGGAGATACGGCAAAACTTATTAGCGATTACCAAACTTGGTATGAGAAAGCTTTAGATTGCAAGACCGCCATTGACGATCTTCATGAATCTCTATCGCAGTTATATCAGGATCAGTTTGAAGCTGTTCAGTCTAACTATGATAATAGGCTTGAAGATATTGGTCATCGCATGAACATGTACGATGCCGCGCTTAATGCTCATCAAGAAGCGGGATATATGGCGAGTGTCGATTACTATGGCGAACTTGCCAAAATTCAGAAACAGAATATCTCTGTGTTGAATCAAGAACTCTCCGATCTCAATAAGTATTTCAAGAGTGCTATGGCCTCTGGAGAAATTGAAGAAGGTTCCGAAGCTTGGTATGACATGCGCCACTCCATTATGAGTGTTGAAGAAGCAATTGCGGATGCTAACAAGGAACTCATCACATACGCGAACACAATGCGTGAGATTGAGTGGAGTTACTTTGACTACGCGCAGGATCGTATGTCCAAACTTACAGACGAAGCAGAATTCTTCATTGACCTTATGAGTAATTCCAAACTGTTCGGCGATGATGGACGGTTTAATTCTAATGGCATGGCGACTCTTGGTATGCACGCAGTCAACTATGACACGTACATGCAGCAGGCCGACAACTATGCTAAAGAGATGCAGAAGATCGAGAAGGAGCTTGCTTCTGATCCGTATAACACCAATCTTATCGAGCGTCGAGATACTTTACTCCAGTTGCAGAGAGATTCTATTCTCGCGGCTGAACAGGAGAAATCCGCAGTCGCAAGCCTCGTTCAAGAGGGATTCAACAAAGAGTTAGATTCGCTCAAAGATCTGATTGATTCTTATGAGGAGGCGCTTGACAGCGCGAAAGATCTCTATGAGTATGAAAAGCGTGTCACGGAGAAAACGGCAAACATCGCTACAATCCAGAAGCAGCTCTCCGCTTATGCAAATGATACTTCCGAGGAAAACCGTTCCCGTGTTCAGAAACTCCAGAAGCAGCTCTCCGAAGCGGAAGATGATCTTCGAGAGACCGAGTACGATAAGTATGTCAGCGATTCCAAGAAAATGCTGGATTCGCTTTATACAGAGTACGAAGATATTCTCAACTCTAGGATGGACGATATTGATTCATTGTTTAATGATATGATCGCAACCGTCAATGTGAACGCAGATACAATCAAAGGTGCTGTCAATGAAGCGGCATCCAAAGTTGGCTATAGTGTCTCCGATGGAATGAAGTCGATCTGGGGCGGTTATTCGTCTGTTTCTGCTTATGGCGACCTGTCGAATGTCAATAGCTATTTAGCCACAATCCAGGCAGGGGTTATTGCAATGGCAAATGCCAATGGTGCAAATCTGACTGCTGCTACGAAGAAGTATGCTACTGGTGGTCTCATTGACTACACTGGTCTCGCACAAGTAGATGGTACACCAGGCAAGCCCGAGTTGGTGCTAAACGCTCGTGACACAAGGAATTTCCTTGATCTTACGGATGTTCTGCGTGATGCTCAGTATCTGGATCTTCTGTTTAGAAAGCCTGCTTCGTTCTCTGCAGGAGACGTACCAGATAGAGGCGGTGTTAAAGTTGGCGATATCAATGTGAATATTGACCATGTGCAAGATTACAATGATTTTGTACGGCAGTTACAGAGAGATCCAAAATTCGAAAAGTTGATTCACGCCATGACAGACAATGTTTACATGGGCGGAAGTAAACTTGAGAAATATCGTATAAGGTTCTAGTAAGGGGAGGCGATAGTTCACCTCCCCTATTTTAGTTAAGGAGATAATATGCGAGAAGACCATAAACTCCAGTTTTACCAAAAGAGAATCAAATTGCTTGAAAAAGAAGTAAAAGAACTGAAAGCAGAGAACTCCGTGATGTCGGTCAAAAACGGTGCTTTGGTTGATGAGCTTGCCGAAAAGAACGAGCAAATGGAAGCAATGAGATTGACCTGTGCTAAAACGGAGCGACAATTAGCAGATGAGATTTACCATGCAGAAGAAATTAAGCGGGCATACGAACAGGCGCTCGCCGAGATTACAGCAATAAAGATTGGCTATATGCGTGAAATGGACACGCTTTTAAATAATCTCAGAAATCATCAATAAATGGAAGGAGGAATGTACGATGTATGTAATCGATTACGAATATGATGGTCAACGTCTGAGCGACTACGGATTCATCGTATGCAGTTTTGACCAGTCAACATCTCATGAAGTTGCAGACAAAGGGTCAGTGATTTCATTCACTAAAACGCCTATCTCTGGTGGGAAACGATATTCGCTATGCGGAGCGCAGTATGAAGATTGCTACACTACTACATTCCACATCTGCAAAGATCCAGACTTCTACGATCCAGAAGAAAGATATATTACACGGGCGGAATTTCAAGCAATTGAGCGATGGATGAATCGTAGAAAATTCTGTAAATTTGTCCCTATCGATTTTAGCGATTTTGATTTGGAATACATCGCTTTTTATGCGAGTTTTAATCTTGCGAAGATTTATGTAGGCGGCAAGATTTGCGGAATTGAATTAGAGATGGAGACGAACAGCCCATTTGGTTTTGGGGAAGAAGTGTCTCGTAAGTTAACATTTACTTCAGAAAAACTGTCTGGTTCATTCCTCGATACATCTGATGATGTTGGTTTCATCTATCCGAAAGTGACAATCGTATGCAATGCAGATGGTAATCTGAAATTGTCAAGCGACCTTGGAAGATGTGAGAGTGTTATTAAAAACTGCGCGAGCGGTGAGATAATTACAATGAGTGGTGATACTCAAATCATTGCAACTTCTCGCGCCGACCATGACATTGCCAACGAGTTTAATTATGATTTTTTCAGAGTAGGTAATACAATAGACGAGCGCAAGAATACTGTTACGGCTTCCATTCCATGCACTGTGACAATTGAGTATGAACCTATTCTGAAAGATACTCCATAAGGAGGTGTCAAGGATTGGCAATAAAAATAAGATTTGACTACGAAAATACTGTGCAAGAGCCTGTCCTTATTTTGGCAAATAAGTCTGGCAAATTCATCCGTCAACTTCCAATTCATGACACTGATTTCAAAGAAAACATGAACAATGGATCGACGTTCACATTTTATGTCAATAAAAGTGACTGTGTTGATATTGATGGGAATGTTGATTCAAAGTTTTGGAAGCAAATTAAAGATTTCAAACTAGCCTATTGCAAAGAATATGATAGATGGTTTGAACTGTATATAAAACTGGATGAATCTACTTCATTGACTAAAAGTATTAAGGCAGAATCTCTTGGCAAGGCTGAGTTATCACAGATAAACGTGTATGGCCTCGAAGCAAATACCGAAGATGATATTGCCCGTGATGACTACTCACCTACTATTCTTTACGATCCAAACAATCCGAAAACATCACTCATAGATCGCATCCTTAATAAAGCGCCACATTACAGGATTGGACATGTAGATTCGAGCATTGCCGGATTGCAGCGTACTTTTTCTTTTGATGAAAAGACAATCGATGATGCTTTTCAGGAAGTCGCTACAGAGATTGATTGTCTCGTAGAGTATGAGTGCAAGAGTTTAGAAGATGGCCACGGAATCGATAGAGTCGTCAACGTGTATGACCTAGAGTCTGTTTGCAGGAGTTGCGGCAAACGAGGAACTTTCATTTCTGTCTGCGACAGTTGCGGCAGCACGGATATAAATCCTGGCTACGGCGAAGACACAACTGTTTATGTATCATCAGAAAATCTCGCTGACGAGATCAGCTATGAGACTGATACTGGTTCGGTAAAGAACTGTTTCAGGCTTGTCGCTGGTGACGACCTTATGACGGCGACTATCGCCAACTGCAATCCAAACGGGTCGGGTTATATTTGGTATATCTCGGATGATGTCAAAGAGGATATGTCAGATGAGCTACTTGCTCGCATTGAAGAATATGATGATCTATATGAGTATTATCAGTCGGAATATAATTTCACGCCAACGCAAGAGGTGCTCGATGCCTATAACGCGCTTGTAGAGAAATATAAGTCTTTACAACCGGATTTGAAGGAGATTGACGGTGGTATAGTAGGATATCCTGCGCTGATGCAGATGTACTACGATGTCATAGATCTTAGGATTTTTCTTTCCGATAAGATGTTGCCGCAAATTGTAATTGAGGATACAACAGCCGAAAGGCAAGCTGCAAAGTTATCTCTTAAACTTTCAACTGTTGCGGTTACAGATGTATCTAAATGTACAAAGATGACTGCAACATCGGCTGTTCTTTCGTTTGCCAGATCAGTTGTAGATGAGAGATATAATGTTAAAGTAGAATCCTCAAATTATGATAATGGTGTTTGGACAGGCTCCTTATCAGTTGCAAATAATTATGATGAAGAAGACATTGCAACGGCAAGCATCTATGCAACAGTAACCGATGATTTTGAGGCTCAGGCCAGACAAAAAATTGAGATTGTTCTTAGTGGCGCTTCGAATGACAACTTTAGTCCAGAAGCGCTTTTTACTATGTCTGATGCAGATTTCATCGAAGCGCTGACAAATTATAATCTTTCCAGTCTTAATTATCTCAACGAAATTTGCACAAATATACTCAATGTCCTGATCGGGCAAGGAATTGCCGATTCATCCAAGTTTTCATCTTCGGAAGGTGATCTATACGAAGAGCTTTATTCTCCGTATTATGCAAAACTGGGATACATCGAGAATGAAACTGCAGTCAGAGAAAACGAAATAAGCACTATCTCTGGTGATGATGGGTTGCAAAGTCAGATTGATTCAGCCAGAGATATAATCCACAAAGCGTTGGATTTTCAAGCGTTCATTGGGAATACTCTATGGGCAGAGTTCGTTGCTTATAGGCGCGAAGATACTTACAAAAATGAAAACTACATTTCCGACGGGTTAACGACAGAAGAAGTTTTCAGAAATGCGCTTGAATTTTTAGAAGTTGCAAAAAAAGAAATCTATAAGTCTGCAACATCACAGCATGTAATTACCTCTTCATTGAAGAATCTTCTTGTCATGCAGGAATTCTCTCCGATAGTCGATCATTTTGCTGTCGGCAATTGGATTCGTTTGCGGGTTGACGATGAAGTATATCGTCTTCGCCTTCTTGAGTATCAGATCGATTATGAGAAACTGGATTCAATTACTGTGACCTTCTCGGATGTTAAGAAAGGTGCTGGTGCCGAAGATGATTTGCAAAGTGTTCTTAACCAGGCACAGAGCATGGCGACATCCTTCGGGGCAGTTGTTCGTCAGGCAAGCAAGGGAAACAAAAGCTCTTCTTATGTATTCGACTGGATCAATCGTGGAATGGACTTGACGAATACAAAGATTATAAGTAATGCAGATAATCAGGATATTGTATACGATAAGAATGGTCTTGTTGCCCGTGAGTATATCCCGTTCCTTGATGGATATGACGATAAGCAGGTAAAACTGATTAACAGCGGTCTCTATGTTACAGATGATGGATGGAAAACGGCTAAGACTGGTGTTGGAGAATTTATTTACTGGAATCCGGAATCAAAATCATGGGAAACAGATTTTGGGGTTGTTGCCAAAATGCTTGTTTCATCTTTAATGCTTTCAGAAAATGTCCGAGTTTACAATCAAAATAACACAATAGCTTTAGGTGATTCCGGTGTCGTTATCACAACAGAGGCTGATGCAAATAATGAAAACGGCATTGCGTTCACAATTCGTAGGCGAGTCGTCAATGAAGATGGTAATGAGATATTTGAGCCAATTATGAGCGTGAACAATGAAGGTAGGCTTGTTTTAGATGGCTCGGTTAATATTACTACATTAAACAGCGGCGCTACTGCTTTGGACGCGTGGATAGATACAGTAAATTCGATAGAACGTTCATACCATGACGATGTAGATCGAATAACAGCATCAATCGCAGAATTAAAAACCCAAGGCGATAATATTACTATTCGTGTTAGCCAGCTTGAAAACGTAGAAGATCCAGATGCGTATGAAATTAAAAGCACAGGGTATAGATTCGATGCTGATGGCTTAAAAATTAGAAGAAATCAGGAAGAGATTGAGAACAAACTAGATAATACAGGTATGTTTGTTCGTAGATATACTGGTAATCAATATGATAATATTCTTGAAGCAAGTATAAACGGAGTAAATGCCATTAATGTATCTGTTCGTCAGTTTTTGATCATCGGGGATCATGCACGATTTGAGTCATACACAACTGGTCGAACTGGTTGCTTTTATATTTAAGGAGGTGAAGTATGGCAACAGCCACATTGACAAATTGCGTTGGATATAATTATACCGGGTACAATGTTAAACGGTCTGATATATCTGGCACTGGGTTTAGTTGGAGTTTTAACGTTGGGCATACTTCAACCAATCTATATAACGAGAAAGAGTATGAGGCGGGGTGCTATCAATTCACTGTTCCAACCATAACCGGGTCACCCCATGCCATGTCAATTACTTTCAACTTCACACTTACGAGCCATGGATCAATATATGCGAAACTGTCAACGACCCCGCCAGTTATAGACGGTGTTATCGGCCCATGGAGAAATGGTCCGACGTCTGGTGCAATTAGCTCTGAGGTTTCATATACTTCGTCACAGTCAAGCATCACTATTAGTGTCAATGACAGCGCGTCGATCAGCGGTAAGACCATATATCTTTATATATACGGGAAGGGCGGATACGGACCAAATATAGGAAATGGATATTACTCTGTTTCTGGTACACCAACCGCCACTATCACATATCACATTAAGCACACGTTGTCTGTGAGCGCTGGTTCTGGTAGTAGCATCACGGTATATAGAGGGACTACTACTTATGGTTCGAAGGGGAATCTAAGTAACGGTGCCACGATATACGACAATGATGTTCTGACTATAACGGCAACGCCAAACGCGAACTATCGCATTCTCACGTTAACCGTTAATGGTTCAAACTTCACGAGCGGCAGTACGCATACGGTCAGCGGTGATGTTACAGTCGCATCGACAGCGCAGGTACTTGCGTCAAGTATTGGAGCAACGGATGCAAACATCGAATCAACATCGACAATAACAATTACTAAATACAACACTAATTACTATCACGAAGTAACGGTGTGCTTCGGCTCGTTTGGACGTCGAAAGGTTAGCTCATCTGGCACGTGGCAATACATTACAGCTTCCGGTGAGATAACAACGACTGAAACTCGTTTCAGTTCTACAAGCATAGCTTTTAATATCCCATCCTCTTTTTACGAACAAATACCTAACGCAAAATCAGGTACATGTTATATTACTTGTTGGACTTATGCTGATGAAGTCGGTGGGAGTGCTCTTGGCGAAGCTGTAGAGGTATCGTTTACAATCACCGCGTCAAGCTCTCGTTGCACTCCCACCATCTCGGGAGCGGTAATTGATACAAATACAGTTACTAACTATCTTACGGGGAACACCGGTGTCTTGGTGCGATATAAGTCTTCCGCACAATGTACTATTTCTGCATCTGCTCGGAACTATGCTACGCTCACAGCAAAAACAATTAATGGTTCAACCCCCACTAATGACATACTTATTGTAGAGGGAGACGACCTATATAATTCTAATTTTGTATTTTCTACAACAGACAGTAGAGGATATAGTGCATCGGACACAAAAACGCCAACGATGATCCAGTACGTTAAACTAACGGCGAACCCAATTTTTTACAGGACTTCCCCAACATCTGGCGAAGTGGCATTATCCTTTAGCGGCAATTATTTTAACGGAGACTTTGGAGCCCATCAGAATCAACTCGCTATTGCATACAGGTATCGTAAATCGTCGGATGCCACCTTTGGGTCTTGGATTCAGATCCCAGCAACTACGATTACAAAAGGTGTATCAACATATAGATCTACAAGCGATATTTTGTTAGAGGACTACAATGGGGACACCGATGGGTTTGATTACAGAGAGTCGTATATTTTTGAGTTTTTGGCCGTTGATGGGTATGATCCCTTTTCCTCTCCTACATACAGGCTATCTACTGTATCGCAGATAGTAACGGTTAAAGAAGGGATACCTGTGTTTGACTGGGGAAAGAGCGATTTTAGATTCAATGTCCCGGTATTCCTTGGCGATAGTAAATTCGAGATTGATAGAATTGGCGTTGGCAAAGTAGCACAAAACCAGTATACCATTGACCTTGCGTCAGGTTGGAAGATATTATCCGGTGGAGTAGATAAATTTGAACAATTAGACGATCTATCAGATGAGGTGCATAATGATTATGCTCAGAAAGCAGATTTGCCACAATATATTATAGGATATATTGATGATACAAGCCCAAGGACAGTGACATTAACTAATGGGTATGCCGATATCTATCCACAATCTCAACTTCCGTCAGGAGCAAAAATTTTCTCGATTGCAACAATAAGCTGGACATCTCAGAACGGTGTTAGTTGTACTCCGTATGGTTTGGACGCCGTGAGAGGTTATGCCATCGGAGTCCCCGGTACAACAATTACCGGGCTTTTTTGCAGATTTTGGTATTATCAGGAGGTGGTAAATACATGATACAGCCATTTAAAATGGTGAGAGGCGCGACTGAGCACATGAAAATTACTATTCGAGAAAAAGGAGGAAGTGTATATTTACTAACTCCTGAAGAAGTGCTTCGCTTTGGCGTGACAAAGCATCCTGGAGACGATGGGTATATTATTAAAAAAGAAATGACCGCGGAGAATGAGTCGGATGGTTCATACTATTTCGATATCATGCCGCAAGACACCCTTTCTCTCGCTTTTGGGAAATACTATTATGATGTCGGTGTGCAATCAGGCGATAACTATTACCCCGTCATTAGATGTAGCGAATTTATTGTGGCAGATAATGTAACCAGATGGGAGGCGGGTTAATTTGGTTGAACTAAATGGCATAATGGAGAGAGAGACGCAACTAAATGCGCAAATCGGAGAAGGGGCTCGCGGTGGCGCTGGCAATGGCAACATGATTGCTGACGATTTCAGCGCAAGCACTGCCTACGCTGTCGGCGACTATGCCATCTACAATGGCAGTCTGTACCGCTTCACCACCGCTCACCCGGCTGGCGCATGGAACGCAAGCCACGCTACCGCCGTCCAGCTTGCGGAAGATACTCGTGACTTAAAGAGCGCTATTGAGGACATTTTTGAGAATGACGGAACGGCTGACGTAACACCGACATCTTCCGAGGCGAATCGGTGGGTTTATTACAGTAGCGGTTCAACTGTGGCATATGGCGGTACATTTGACGGTATGCTTGCAGTGATCGCCGTTGAAGATTTGCCTGAGTTCATTCACATCGGATATGGAAAAACCGCCACATATCCGGGGACAAGTCAGGTTATTTTTGGCATGACCGGAAGCTCGATTCCGTCTCCGGGACTGTTTTATTACAATCAAGCGACCATTAATGCTGGGACACACGCTACATTTGGGCCGAGGGGCTTCGATCTTTCCACGATTGACGATGGGTACTTTACTATCGAAACCGCAAAACTGAAAACTGCACTTCCTACGTTGGAAGCAATCGCTATCAACTTCCCGACCGGAACATATCTTCTTACTGGTTCCGGGAAAAAAGCAACAAAATATGTTGAATTTCTTCATATAGCAAACACGGTCCCGGCATTGGTAGTTGCCGCGGATGGAAGTGGAGATTACACTACGATTTCTGACGCAGTTTCAGCCGCAAAAAACGAGGATACTATTTACATTAAGGACGGAACTTATACGGAAACCGTTGTTGTCAATAAGTATCTGCATCTTGTCGGGCAAAGCAAACAGGGAACTATTCTTCAGCAGAATATCGGGGATTATAACAATTGCCCGTTGCTCATCACGCAAGGATCCGTTTGCAATATGACAATAAATTCTCTTGCCCCGGCAGACGCAAGCGGATTGTCGAATTATGCGTATGCAATCCATCTTGACAAGTATTTTGCGTCGCTCGCTAAGTACCAGAAATGCGAAATTTACAACTGCGATATTTACTCAGAGGTTAATGACGCAATCGGAGCGGGAACAAACTATGCCTCAGAATATGATATCCACGATTGTTTTTTGCATGTAGCGCATAACCCGGTCAAATCGGGAGCCTGCGGTTTCAAATGTCATAACGGGCAGAATCAGACAACGGGCAAGGTAACACTCCGTAACAATGTAATCATCACAGAGGACGCAAACGGCGGAAGTATCTACGACATCCTGTTTCACAATGGCGGCATTTCTAACACACAGCCGATTGAAATTCTTATGGTTGGGAATGTGCTGAAATACTACAACAACAGTATCACAAACATCTTTGTACCATCTGGTTACAACTACGGAAATAGCGTCCCGGCAATGAATACGCTTTGGACGCTTACAACATGGGCGGGAGGTAGCTACTGATGGCAGTTGACAAACTTGTTGATTCCACTCAGCTTGACGCGGATTTGACCGATGTTGCTGACGAAATCAGAACGGCGGGTGGTACGCTTTTGCCGCTGTCGTTCCCAGATGATTATGTTGTCGCAATCGGCGATATCGGCAACACGGAAATCAAAATAGCAAGCGGCAGTATTGCGCATTTTGAGGATGCGCTTGCGCGGAGAGCGCAGAATCTCACAGTAGCGATTGAGCCTGTGCAGAGCGGTAGCGGTGACCCATCGCCCGATAATGTACGCCCCATCAGCGGACACACGGGGGCGGAGGTGACGAGGACGGGGAAGAATCTGTTGCCTTCAATGTCTGCGGATGAAACATTATACGGCGTTACGTGGCACGTAAACGAAGACAACAGCATTTCCATCTCTGGCACAGCAAGTAGAAATTCTATTGAGGATTTTGGCAGAGGACACCTCACGCTGAAGCCCGGAACATATACGACAAATCGTGCGAAAGACGGAGTGGTATGTGCAATATGGGAAGATAGCAGTCCTGCTCAGTTAATCGATGGGGCTGGTGGAACTTTTGTTCTTACGCATGATACACCAATATTTATACGGTTTTATGTCCCTTCTGGGAGCACGGTGAACACAACAATTTATCCGCAGCTTGAAGTGGGTTCTGCCATAACAGCCTACGAACCATACACCGGCAACACCCTCTCCGTCACCTTCCCATCCGAAGCAGGCACAGTCTACGGGGGGGACGCTCGATGTGACACAGGGGAAGCTGACGGTGGATAGGAAGACGGTGACGCTAAATGGGTCTGAGGGCTGGGCAAAGCGCGATGGCGGCGTGAACCAGTATTATTGCTGGAACGCCAGTTCGGATGCTTTTGTAACAACTTCTGCGGAACAGACTACCCTTATCGGTGCTGTTTCAGACCATTACAAAGGAGTAACGTGGGCAGGATTCCAGACGAAAACCAACTGCGTAACCTTGTGGTATGGGCAACCGTTTATAGGGATTCAAGATTCTCGATATGCAGATGTTGAGGCTCTAAAATCGGGCTTGGAGCTTAATCCAATCCAAGTCTGCTACAAACTCGCCACTCCCATCGTCTACGACCTCACGCCCACCGAAGTGACCACGCTTCTCGGCACGAACAATGTTTGGGCTGATTGCGGTGACAGCACCATTAAATACATCGCGCCCAAAGCGCAAATTCCGTCTGCACAGGGGGTGTACTTCTAATGAGCGACTACATTGCAACAAGCGCTGACCTCACTTCGGTAGCAAACGCTATCCGTACCAAAGGCGGCACAAGCGCACAGCTTGCGTTCCCGGCGGGCTTTGTGGATGCGATTGCCGCGATTCCGACAGGCGGGGGCGGTCTGAAATATGACACCGGCACATTTACGCTGGCCGAGGATATCCGATATCTCGCCGACAACAAAACCGGTATCCCGCACGATCTCGGCGAAGTTCCGAAATGCGTTGTCGTCTGGACCGAGGACTTCGATGCGCAGAACCCGCCGGACGTGCAGGTCAACGCGGGCTACATCTGGCTTGACCGCATTGTGGATATGGATCAGCAGCTAACGAGCTCTGCGTCTACCCCAAACGGAATCTATATCAGTTTGGTAAATAATGCAAACTCGCCCCTCATTCGTGCGAATATTCCCACAAGCGCTGCCTATGTCATCGGTCAGGGTACGCTTCCGACCGCAACTTATTTATACCTGCCGGATTGGGGTTTAAACAATCGCTATAGGGCTGGAGTGACCTATCACTACTTTGTTTCGGAGGGATGGTGGGCATGAGATATTATAAAATCCTCGACGGCGGATATATCGTATTCGTGGGCGTCGGTATGGGCGGCACAGAAATCTCCGAGGCCGAATACAACACGATCCTCTCTGTTATCCACAACAAACCGAAAGCAACGGAAACCATCGACTACCGACTCAAAGAAGACCTGACGTGGGAAGCCTATGAAGTAGAACCGCCAGACCCTGACCCAGATATTGACGATCTGACGGCATTTGAAATTCTGATGGGAGGTGCGGTATGAAACGGTCGAAGCTGCTGGCGCTGCGCGCCATGATCGAAAAAGCCGCCGGCTCCCTGGATGATTCTGACGCCTCGCGGAGCGCCGAGCTGTTTCCCCGGCTCAAATACGACGGCGCCCTGATCGAAGCGCATACCCGCATCAACTGGCACGGCGCCGTCCGAAAGGCGGCCGTCGACCTGTGGGACCGCCCCGAGAACGACCCCGACCACGCGCCCGCGCTGTGGGAGGAGCTGGAATACCGTGATGGCATCCGCGTCATCCCTGAGACGATCACCGTTACCACTCAGTTCTCGGAGGGCGAGCTGGGCTGGTGGGGCGATGTGCTGTATCGCTCCAAGGTCAACGGGAATGTGTATACGCCCGCGCAGTATCTGCCGAACTGGGAAGTAGTCGAGTGATGTTGGTATAACAAACGGTGAGGAGATATAATCATGGAAAACAACATTGTTATTCGTAATGAAATGCAGTCTTGGCTTGAGGGGTGATAATATGGCTATTAAAGAAATATGTTCAAACTATTTCCCGTCTGTAGGGAAACAATATAAAATTTACGAAATGAGCTCAGTTTCTGACAAATCTTATTTGCCAACGAGCATCGCTCCGACAAGTGTTGCGATCATTGTGAAGGTTGGCATGCCGACTTGGATGCTGAACTCAAACGGCGAATGGAAGCCAATTAACGCTGCCGCTGAAGATGAGGAACCTTAAGGCGGTGAGCAAAAATGGATAATGAATTTATTATTGGGTTTATGGCCGGACAGACATCAGGATCTGGCGGAGGATCTGGCAGTGGATCAGGCGAAGTATCACGCAGGGATCTTGAAGAAGTTCGCGAATTGGCAGAAAACGCTTTTCCAACGAGGTCGAAGTCCCAGAACTCGGCTGTTATTATTAAAGACGGCTATCCTGGCGATCTTAAGGAACTGGAATTTACACTAAACCCTATAAACATCCCACCGGCAAGTGGCACTGTTGGACCTACTAATCCATCGACGATTATCGGTTACACCGGAATTAATATTATAACTTGCGGCAATAATATTATTGATGATTCTTATGGGCAGTTCCCATATACTGGAACGAACGGCGTTGTAAGAAAACTAGATGATGGCGGATATTACCTCGAAACTGATCCTTCGTTCTCTGGCTTTCATAACACAAGCGTACCAATTACTTTTAGCGATAATGATAGCACTTATCAACCTATTCAAGCGTTTCGCGGGAAAAAACTTTATTTCTCCGTCATAACACAGGGCAGCGCGATGATGATAGGTGGGTCGTTAAATGTATCATTTGTGCTTGATGATGATACAACGACTTCTCCGTCTTATACATCAGCTATTGTTCCAGATAATGCCGTTGGAATAAAGGCAACTCTCTATATGAGCTCCTATGTTCTCGCTGGACAGAATGTAAATTATTATCCGATGATTTTACTTGATAATTCAATTACTGAGTATACTAAACCATATAGCGATGTACATAGCTATGATTGGCAAGAGGTCGCTGGAGAAATAGTATCTGGTGTTTTAGATGTTTTAAATGGCACTCTCGCTGTAACAGGTAAGAAGCTCCATGGCAAAAATATGACATGGGAGATTTTTAGCGGGAACACTAGCTCTACTAACACTGTATGTCAAACTCCAATAGATGGAATTGGGGCGGTAGGCGTTGTCGCATGTGATAAGCTTGCTATGAATGGGATGCCAACGATGGGGTTTAACGGGTATGATTTTGGAGTAGTTTCAGGATATCTTAGAGTCGCGCTTCCAGTAAGCGTTGGGACATCTTTACAAGATATTATTGCGTGGATGACGGATAATGACCCTATTTTTAGTTGTACAGTGCCAACCTCTGATGAATTGATATATCATCTTGGAGGCCAAAGGATTAGCATCAACTCTGGGATCAATATTATTACATCAGACAGAGCTGCTTCGTATGAGGTTGATTTGTATCCGACTATTTATGAGCCGTCAATCAATTGCACATACGTTTCCGATCCGTCAGCTCCATTCCCGTCTGATTCGACTCCGCTTGCTGACGGAGTTGCATCTGCTGGCGCGTCATTTGACTATGCGCGGGCAGATCATGTTCACCCATCAATAGTTCGTGTCGGGACGATTAACGTAAGTATCTATTGGAGTGGAGATGGGCCGTATACGCAACCAGCAATAGTTTATGATTTGGACAGTTCATATGTGCAATTGACAAATAACAGCAAGGTCGATTTACAGCCTTCTGCGGAAGTATTGACTCAATTGATGTCAGATGGCGTAACTGCTCTTTTCGCAACTAATACGAATGGATCATTGAAATTGACTGCTCTTGGCGCTGCGCCAACGGCTAATTTTACTATCCAATGCGTAGTTACGGAGGTGTCTACATGAGTGTAATTGGGAACCCGATCATTATTGGTGCTGCGCCTTCTGCATCTATTGCGCAAGAAGATGATGTTATCTTTATCGACTACGATGGTACAATTGTAAAGAGCTATTCGTCTACAGATTTTGCCAGTTTAACGCAGCTCCCAAAAAATCCAACTCATGAAGGTTTAATCTCAAGGGGTTGGAATTGGACACTAACGGATGCTAAAGCATATGTTTCAGCTGGTCACAAGCTGGTGATTGGGCAATCATACGACACCGACGATGGAAGCACGCGTATTTATATTAAATTAGAAGATGGTAGATTATCTCCGTTTATTTCTTTTTCCGTTACAGCGAATATGGGAGTCAGTATTCTATGGGGAGATGGGGAAAGCCAAACCATTAACGCAAGCAGTGGAGAAACGGTTACTATTCAACATAATTATTTATCTGCTGGAGAGTATATTATAAAAATAGCTCGTACAACTGCCCCCCAGTCAAATGGTTATATACAATTTTATGGAGATGCGACCGAAAAGAGCTCGCGCATTTTATCAAATAATTCATCTAGCTCGAATGAAGCATATAGAAATGCAATTCAAAAAATAGAAGTGGGAGCTAATGTTGATTTATTAAGTTACTGTTTTGCGGGCTGTCATTCTTTGGCGACTATCGTATTGCCATCAAATTTTAGTCATTATAATATCTCTGGAATGTTTAGAAACTGTTATTCATTAACAGCAATAGTAACTACTTCTAGTGGTATTAATATACGTGATGGGTATTTTTATAATTGCTACAACCTTAAGTATTTTTCGACGCATCTGGTAGGTTTAATTTCGTATGAATATGATACCTTTTATTGTTGTAGAAAACTTAGGCGTGTGAACATGTGCTCAACTTATCTTTCTATCTATGACAGTTGTTTTAGAGGCTGTGAATCCATGGCGTACTTTTTGTTACCTAGTAATGCTAATTTACCTATAAATGGCGGTTATTCGGATATATTAAGAGATTGCAAGTCATTAAAAACACTGGCTATACAAGATGGCAGCACAACAGCAATCCCAGCGCGGTTTTGTACAGATTGTGATTCATTGACTACTGTTACTATACCGGATGGTGTTACTGGGATTGGCATATCTGCTTTTGAGGGATGTGTTTCATTGTCATCTGTTACAATTCCACAGAGTTTAACTTTTATTTGGAGAAATGCATTTTTAAATTGCAGCAGCCTTGGGTATATTAAGTTCGAGTCCTCTACTCCGCCAACTATTGAAAACCTTAATGCTTTTTCTGGTATTCCTACAGATTGCAAAATTTATGTTCCATCTGGTTCTTTATCAACATATACAAGTACAACTAACTACCCAAGTAGTAGCGTATATACATATGTTGAGTATTAAGGGGAGAGATCGATATGCTTAGAAATGAGTTAATTGAAAATGGAGAACGGGTCCTCCATTATTCAGATGAGGGATACTATATCGAACAAGTAGAAACTGGAAAGAGGTTTGAGGAAGCGGTCGACGTTCTGCCTTGTATGTATACATATGAGGAAACAGATGAAATGATTCCAGAAGATCCTGCATCAGCGGAGGAAATATTGGCTATTATGTTGGGCGTTGAGGTAGAAGACCTAGCTTCTGGCAATCCTGCTTTTCAAGATGAGCTAGCTCTTCAAGAAGAGATTGAAGAAGATGCGGACATCGATATACAGGAGGGGTCTGAATGATTACACGAAGACATGCAAAGAAACTGCGTAATATGATCGAGTCTTATGCTGTGTCATTGCCTGATGAAGAAGCTATATCTGTTGTCGAACTTTATCCAGTATGGAAGCCAAATACTCACTACGACAGGAGTGAGTGTGACGTTAGAGTCAGAGACCCCGATAATAATTATTTATATCGCCTCATCCCAATAGAACATGATTCGCAGTCAGACTGGCCCCCGCGCCTTGTGCCAGCTATTTGGGCGAGAGTAGACGATCCGACCGAGGAATGGCCGGAGTGGAAACAACCGCAAGGAGCGCACGACGCATATACCGCCGGACGAAAGGTCTCTCACAATGGCAAGCATTGGATTAATACCTACGGTGATGGTAACATCTGGGAGCCTGGCGTGTTTGGCTGGGAAGAAGTCGAATAAAAGACGAGTTTCATAAGTAAAAAAAATGACCGCCCCTTAACTGGGGCGGTCAGTCTATTATAAGGGGGTCGAGCTAATGACAATTTCAGAGGCCATTAATAAGGTACTCGATTTGGCACGTGCTGAGATTGGGTATCACGAGAAGGCGAGCAACAGCCAGCTCGACGATAAAACGGCAAACTCCGGTTCTGGTAACTGGACTAAATATGCAAGAGACATTGATGCTCTCGGTGTAACTTGGGGTAGAAAAAACGGCTTCGCCTACTGTGCCGAGTGGTGCCTCTGGATCTTCTATAAGATTTTTGGTATCGATTTGGCACTTGCTATGCTGTGTTCCCCGAACCCGACTGGCATTCCAGTGTGCTCCTATGGTGTTAGCTATTTTAAGAGTGCTGGACGTTGGTTCACGAGCAACCCGCAGGCCGGAGACATTATCTTCTTTCAGAGTAGCGGTGTCATTTCTCACCAAGGGATTATCGAAAAGGTCTCTGGTAATATTATCACAACCATCGAAGGCAATACTTCCGACATGGTAGCACGCCGAACATACGTGATTGGTGATGAATATATTCTTGGCTATGGCCGCCCAAAGTGGGAGTTAGCCGCAGATTTATCTGGCATTAGCACAAGCGTAAAGCCTACCTTGCGCTATGGCGATAGAAACTCTTTCGTTAAAGAGTTGCAGGAGTCTCTGATTAAGCTCGGGTACTACTGTGGCCCGTATGGCGCGGATGGTGACTTTGGCTCCGGCACTTTGGCAGCCGTTAAAAACTTCCAGAACGCGAACGGCTTGGAGGTCGATGGCATAGTTGGCAATATTACTTGGGGCAAAATTGACTCGATGATATCCGATTCTGCGCAACCGGAACAAGGCGCCACCCATTCGGATGTGCAGAAACCAATTGATACTGACAACTGTAAGTCAGATGAAGAGGCGATTTGGGATAGGCTCTATTCCTATATCGGTAATGCTTATGGCACCGCTGGTGCGGAGGGAAACCTTTATGCAGAGAGTGCTCTGCGTTCAAACAACGTCCAAGATTCCTGCGAAAAGCGGCTCGGGATGAATGATGTTCAGTATACCGCCGCTGTCGATAATGGGAGCTATGGCAACTTTGTGCATGACTCTGTGGGCTATGGTTTATATCAGGCTACATACTGGTCTATCAAGCAACACCTTCTAAATTTCGCGAAGACTCATGGTAAGTCTATTGGCGATAGAAGTATGCAGGTTGATGCATTTGTCGATATCCTAAAAACGAGCTACCCAAATGTTTGGAACACACTCAAGAACGCCACTTCTGTTCGTCAGGCTTCTGATGTGGTTCTGCTCAAGTTCGAACGGCCAGCAAATCAAAGTGAGGCTGTTCAGGTTGCAAGGGCTTCATTCGGCCAGAAGTTTTACGACAAGTATGCCGGGAAAGGCACTACTGCTATCATTAATGATACACCAGCAACAGGCTCACAGAAACCGATGCTTAGGCGCGGATCTGTGGGCTCTTCTGTTAAAGAGCTCCAAGAGAGGCTGATTGAGCTCGGCTATTCATGCGGTTCTTGTGGCGCTGATGGTGAGTTCGGGAACGATACTTATGAAGCCGTCCGTCGTTTCCAAGAGGCAAATGGTCTTGAGGTTGACGGCATTGTTGGCCCCATGACGTGGGCTAAACTACAGGAGGTGGCATCATCATGAACGCATTAACGCCAGCGCAAGCAACCGTTCTCGCTGCTGTTATTTCTGCGCTGGCAGCACTGATCGTTTGTATTTTCAATAATCGGTCTCAAAACAAACGGTATCTGACAGAGCTCCAAAATCAGAACAAGGAGCGAGCAGAAGCAGAAGCCGTGAGAGATGCAGAGAGAGAGAAAGCAGAAGCCGTGAGAGATGCAAAATTAGAGATGTGGATACAAAGCGTGAATAAAAAGCTTGATATCCACAATGGTTATGCCGAGCGTTTTTCGGAAATCGGCAAAGACATAGCTGTCATCAAAAATGACATAAAGACACTTTATAGAAAAGGAGACTGAAAAAATGAAGTACAATTTCGTTGATTGGCTGAAGGCCGCTGGTGTGCGTGCGATCAAGACTGTCGCGCAGTCTGCTGTCGCTGCGATTGGCACCTCTGCTCTGATGGGTGATGTTAACTGGATCGCGGTTGGTTCTACCGCTCTGCTCGCTGGTATTCTCTCTCTGCTGACCAGTGTTGCTGGTCTGCCCGAGCTGGATAATGGCGGAGACGAGAGGGGTAAACACGAAGCCGCGTAACATAGTCATCCGACATGTATGGTGAGAGAGCTACTTTTGTAGCTCTCTTTTTTTTGCGCTGTCGTTTGGATAGTACAACTTGGGCTTTACAATAGCCATATGACGCATATAGGACGCGCTGTGACGTGTTTTAGGATCATTTCGTGCAGACGGACTGCTGAAATAAAAGCCCCGTAGAACGGCTGTAAATGCGTCCTACGAGGTGCAAGTTTTATTCACATTCGAAATAAATAAAGTTCATTATTCTAAACAAATACGCCGATATGTTCACAATAATAGACATTACTCAATTAACAGAAAAGAGTCCCCATTCGCGCTAAAATAATACATATGTGTGGCAGCTTCAGTTCTAACAAAGTTCTAACGAATGTGATTCCGAATTTTCGTTGAAAAGACTGGGATTTGTAAAAATAGCACAAATATAAGCCTAATAAGGCGGGGCTAATATAGTCTCTTTTTGTGTAGGTTGTACTATTTTTAACTAGTTTTGATATCCGATTATTGGTTCGGGACCAAGAGGCCGGGAGTTCAAGTCTCCCCACTCCGACCATGAAA
>AUXO018327654.1_pt1 | contig 23379 bp, 18 predicted proteins | sample 768731 | NCBI WGS metagenome assembly AUXO01 (sample SAMN02715735, study PRJNA202380) | gut metagenome | biome: sheep rumen | host: Ovis aries | place: New Zealand: Palmerston North | reverse complement strand
CTGCAGCTGAAGCTGGAACAGTTCCGGTGGGGAAAGAGGACAGGGATATCCGTTTCGGACAGAATACAGAACGGGGAAGAGAAACGTCAGGAAGAAGGGAACAGATTTCTGACATCCGGGATCGCAGGGCAGAGAATGCTTCGAAAGATCCGTCTGAAAAAGCAATTTAAAAGATGGTCCTCGGGCACGGCCCGTACATATGGAGAAAAACCTCAAAAAACAGGATTCTTTCACAGAAGGCGGAAAAGCAGCGGGAAGGCTGCAGTCACGAAGCCCCACGGGGAGCAGCCGCAGGTCTGGATCAGAAGAAAGTAAACTGTTTATATAGCCTCGGAATTTCCGAGTTGGAAGAAAGTAAACTTTTCTGCGGCTGCGGAATTTCCGGATCAGAAGAAGGTAAACTGTTCCTGCAGCCGCGGAATTTCCGGGCAGGTCCTGAATTACAGATACATGAAAAAGATTAGTGAAGATATAAAGAACGGAACATTTGAACACATATACCTGCTTTACGGAGAAGAAGCATATCTGAGAAACCTATACAAAAAACGACTGCTTGAGGCTCTGGGAGCGGAGAAGTCCGGCATGAACTTTACAGTGTTTACCGGAGAGGACATGGACGAGAACGCAGTGATCTCGGCAGGAGAGACGCTGCCCTTTTTTGCCGAAAGGCGGGTGATACTTCTGGATGGAACAGGCGTGTGCAAAAAGAAAAATGAACTGCTTGCCGCATACGTAAAGGACATGCCTTCTTACCTTTATATTGTGATTGCCGATGAGCAGATCGATAAACGGGGAAAACTGTATAAAGAAATCAATAAGAACGGATATGCCGCCGCATTCGGCACACAGAGCGAGGACGTTCTTACCCGGTGGGTGCTGGGAATCCTGAAAAAAGAAGGAAAAAACATCACAAGGAACGATATGCGGCTTTTTCTGTCGATGACAGGAACGGATATGAGCATGATCAGCCAGGAACTTGAAAAGCTGATATGCTATACGATGGACAAAGACGTAGTCACCCGGGAGGATATCGAAGCTGTCTGCATCCCGCAGATCACAAGTCATATATTTGATATGGTGGCTGCGGTTTCCGAGCACCGGCAGCAGGATGCGCTTAACATGTATTATGAGCTCCTGGCATTGAAGGAACCTCCGATGCGGATACTTTTTCTTCTGGCACGGCAGTTTAACCAGCTTTTCCTGATGAAGGGCATGCAGAACGACGGACTTCCGGCACAGACAATTGCGTCCAAAGCAGGCGTGCCGCCGTTTGTTGTCAGAAAATCAGCGCCTGTCCTGAAAAGATACAGGGAAAGTGAACTTCTGGCAGCGGTGAAGGACTTCGTGCAGGCGGAGCAGGACGTAAAGACCGGGCGTCTGGATGACAGGCTCAGCGTTGAGCTTATGATCATAAAATACAGCGGAGGGCAAAAAAACACACAACGCCTTGACAATTATTGATAAATGTTATATCCTATCCAAAGTGTGTTTGAAGGGATTTTCGTGTCTCCCCTGAAAAACCGATTCGAAAAAAATTTAAACAAATAATATATCTGGAGGTAGTCAAAGTGGCTAATATTAAATCCGCTAAAAAGAGAATCCTGGTAAGCAACAAGAGAGCAGCAAGAAATAAATCTATCCGTTCTGAAGTAAAGACTTGCATCAAGAAACTTCAGGCAGCAGTAGAGTCCGGAGATAAGGCAGCAGCAGAGGCAGTTCTGAAAGATACGATCTCTACGATCGATAAAGCCTGCACAAAGGGCATTTATCATAAAAACAATGCTTCCAGAAAGGTTTCACGCCTTAGCAAAGCAGTTGCAAAAATGCAGTAATCTGAATCAGAATGAATTTTTAAAAGTCTGTCGTTGACCCGCGACAGACTTTTTTTTCGATATCCCCGGCAGAGGGAGAAATAAGTCCTCGGATTGCTCCGTTGCTGTGCAACTCCCGCAATCCTAAGCGATATCTCGCACTAAAGCACTGCGTGCCCGTGCTCGATATCGCTTGTCCTGCCAAATATCCAGCCACCCATTCAGACAAGTCTGATGGTTGCCTGGATCCTTGGCAGAGGACTTATACGATAAAAAGTGGTGGCGTATCTCTTTTTATCTTGTTATAATACGCGTTAGCATGTAATATAGCCGGTTTGCCTGCAGACATCAGGGAAGAGCGCCGAAAGCAGGAAAAGGAGAAAACTGATCCGGTATTATTCTTAAGTGAGGTGTAGATTGGGAACAATAGATCAAAGTAAAATCAGAAATTTCTGTATTATCGCTCATATTGACCATGGTAAATCAACGCTGGCTGACAGGATCATTGAAAAGACAGGCCTCCTGACCAGCAGAGAGATGCAAAGTCAGGTCCTGGACAATATGGATCTGGAGAGAGAACGCGGCATAACGATCAAGGCGCAGGCCGTCAGAACGGTTTATAAGGCCAGCGACGGTGAAGAGTACATTCTTAATCTGATCGATACTCCCGGGCATGTAGATTTCAACTATGAAGTCTCCAGAAGTCTCGCTGCATGCGACGGAGCGATCCTGGTGGTAGACGCCACGCAGGGAGTTGAGGCGCAGACATTGGGAAACGTGTATCTGGCTCTGGACCATGATCTGGACATTTATCCGGTCATTAACAAAGTCGATCTTCCCAGCGCGGAGCCGCAGAGAGTAAAAGATGAGATAGAAGATCTGATCGGGATCGAGGCAGAGGACGCGCCGGAGGTGTCGGCAAAAACAGGTCTCAATGTGGATCAGGTTCTGGAAGAAATAGTAAATAAGATCCAGCCGCCGTCGGGCGATCCGAATGCGCCGCTGAAAGCACTTATATTTGACTCGGTCTATGACGCCTACAAGGGCGTGATCATATCTGTCCGCATCATGGAAGGAAGCGTTCGCCGGGGCACAAAGATCCGTATGATGGCGACCGGCGCCGTGGAAGAAGTCGTGGAGGTCGGTTATTTTGGCGCAGGCCAGTTTATCCCCTGCGATGAGCTTGAGGCAGGAATGGTAGGATATATCACGGCCAGCATAAAGAATATTTCAAACACAAGGGTCGGAGATACTGTGACAGAAGATGACCGCCCATGTGATGAGGCGCTTCCCGGCTATAAAAAGGTACAGTCCATGGTCTACTGCGGTATTTATCCGGAGGACAGCGCCAAATACCCGGAACTGAGAGACGCTCTTGAAAAGCTGCAGCTAAATGACGCTTCTCTTTTCTATGAGCCTGAGACGTCGGCAGCTCTGGGCTTTGGATTCCGGTGTGGATTTCTGGGCCTTCTTCATCTGGATATCATTCAGCAGAGGCTTGAGAGGGAGTACAATCTGGATCTGGTGACTACGTCGCCGAGCGTTATTTATAAAATTCATAAAACAGACGGCACATGTATAGAGCTGACGAATCCTTCCAATCTTCCGGATCCGTCGCAGATCGATTATATGGAAGAACCGATAGTCAAGGCGGACATCATGGTGACGACAGAATTCGTAGGACAGGTCATGCAGCTCTGCGAGGAGCGCCGCGGCGAATATCTGGGAATGGATTATCTGGAACAGACCAGAGCGGAACTGCACTATCATCTGCCTTTGAATGAGATCATCTATGATTTCTTTGACGCTCTGAAATCCAGATCCCGCGGATTCGCTTCACTGGACTACGAGCTGGTCGGCTATCAGCAAAGCGACCTTGTGAAGCTGGATATTCTGGTAAACAAAGAGGTGGTGGACGCCCTGTCGTTTATCGTGTTTGAGGGCTCGGCCTATGCCCGGGGACGGCAGATGTGCGAGAAACTGAAGGAGGAGATCCCGAGGCAGCTGTTTGACATTCCTATTCAGGCCGCGGTAAGTTCAAAGATCATTGCCAGAGAGACAGTCCGGGCGCTTCGCAAGGACGTTCTCGCGAAGTGTTACGGCGGTGATATAACCAGAAAGAAGAAACTACTGGAAAAACAGAAGGAAGGAAAGAAGAGAATGCGTCAGGTGGGAAGCGTTGAGATCCCTAAGGATGCGTTCCTTAACGTATTGAAACTGGATAAAAATTAAGAACGGGCAGGAGGGAGTATGATGAAAAATCTTGAAATTTACATTCATATTCCCTTTTGTGTTCAAAAATGTGCGTACTGCGATTTCCTGAGCTTTCCCTCCGGCAGGAAAACGAGGGCACAGTATGCGGAGGCTCTGTGCAGGGAGATCCTTGAAGCGGATATCGGCGCGTTTCCTTCCGGGGGAGGAGCGGAGAAGGTTTCAGGGGTTAATGAAGGAGCGGAGCATGAAAGAGGAATAAATATCGTATCCGTCTTTTTCGGAGGCGGGACGCCCTCCGTACCTGAGACAGAGGAAATGGAGAAGATCATGAGCGCGCTGCGGGCTCGTTTTGTGATAAAGGATCCGGAAATCTCCATGGAAATGAATCCGGGCACCGTTGACAGAAATAAGCTTGAAGCATACAGGGACATGGGTGTAAACAGGATAAGCATAGGCTGCCAGTCCATGGACGACGAACTTCTGGCCCGTCTCGGGAGGATCCACAGAAGAAAAGATTTCCTGGAATGCTATTCCATGGCAAAAGATGTCGGGTTTAACAATATTAATATAGATCTGATGTCGGCTCTTCCGGGCGAGACTTTTGACATGTGGAAGCATGACCTGATATCGGCGGCGGAGCTTGGGCCTGAACATATATCCGCTTACAGCCTCATCATTGAAGAAGGAACGCCCTTTTTTCAGATGCAGAAAAAAGGAATGCTTGATCTTCCGGATGAGGAGGAGGAACGCAGGATGTACCGGGAGACGGGTAATATTCTGCGGCCATACGGGTATCATCAGTATGAGATATCCAATTACGCGAAAGACGGGTATGAGTGCCGGCATAATCTGGGCTACTGGACCGGAACGGATTATATAGGCTTCGGACTGGGGGCTTCATCCTATATCGACGGAGTTCGCTTCAGGAATACCGGTTCCATGCGGAAATATCTGAAAGGGTCAGCCAGAGAGGATATAGAGATCCTTACCACACAGGATATGCAGTCAGAATATATGATCCTGGGACTTCGTCTGAACAGGGGAGTTGGCGGAAAGGAATTCGAAAGACGCTTCGGCGTCGGAATGATGTCTGTTTTCGGAGATGTTATTGAAAAATATATGAAGGCAGAGCTTCTCAGGAAGACAGAAGAACCGGATGATTTCAGGATTTCTCTGACAGACCGGGGATTCTCCCTCAGCAACGTGGTGATGGCCGATATGCTTCTCTGATATACAGACGGGGCAATCACGGCGGCATCAGATAAGCAGAAAAGATAATACTTGAATAATAAGGATATGATATGAAACATACAGACAGACAGCGTTTCATCCGCATCCGCGGAGCTGCAGAAAACAATCTGAAAAAAATAAATGTAGATATTCCCCGAAATGAGCTTGTGGTTTTCACCGGCCTTTCAGGATCGGGAAAGAGTTCACTTGCCTTCGATACGATCTATGCGGAGGGACAGCGCAGATATATCGAAAGTCTTTCTTCCTATGCAAGGCAGTTTCTGGGGCAGATGGAAAAGCCGAATGTGGAAAGCATTGAAGGGCTTCCGCCTGCGATCTCCATTGATCAGAAATCCACGAACAGGAATCCCAGATCTACCGTGGGTACCGTGACGGAGATATATGACTATTTCCGTCTTCTTTATGCCAGAGTCGGCATACCGCATTGTCCGAACTGCGGCAGGGAGATAAGCCGCCAGACGGTTGATCAGATGGCGGACCGGATCATGTCCATGCCGGAACGCACCAGGATCCAGATCCTTGCCCCGGTGGTGAGGGGAAAAAAGGGAAGGCATGAAAAGGTGCTTTCCTCTGCAAAAAAAGCTGGTTTTGTGCGTGTAATGGTGGACGGGAACCAGTATGACCTTTCGGAAGAGATTAGGCTGGAGAAAAACAACAAACATAATATAGAAATCGTTGTAGACCGGCTCGTGGTAAAAGAAGGAATAGAAAAACGTCTGACAGATTCCATTGAAACGGCGCTGCAGCTCTCTGACGGTCTTCTGATGGTCGATAAAATGGATGGCGAACCGATCACGATGAGTCAGAATTTCGCATGCCCCGACTGCGGGATCAGTATGGAGGAGATAGAACCCAGAAGCTTTTCCTTCAACAATCCTTTTGGCGCATGCCCGGTCTGCCTCGGATTAGGTTACAAGATGGAGTTTGATATCGATCTGATCATTCCGGATCAGGATCTTTCCATCGATGAGGGATGCATCGTCGTGCCCGGATGGCAGTCCGCCAATAAAAAGGGCAGCTTTACCAGATGCGTTCTGGAGGCGCTGGCCGAGGAATATAATTTCCGGCTGGATACGCCGTTTAAGGATTATCCGAAAAAGATCCGGGACATCCTGGTGAACGGAACGAACGGTCATGAGGTAAAGGTCCGCTACAAGGGACAGATGGGCGTCGGGATTTATGATATCGCTTTTGAAGGGATCATAAAAAACGTACAGCGCAGATACCGCGAAACCGCTTCAGAGACAAGCAAGCAGGAGTATGAGACATATATGCGCATCAGCGACTGTGACGCGTGCGGAGGCCAGCGTCTGAAACCCACGTCTCTTGCCGTGACTGTCAGCGGCAGGAATATTTATGAAGTCACTATGCTTTCTATTGAAAATCTGCTGAAATTCATGGAAGACATGAAACTGACAGAGCATCAGATGATGATCGGAGAGTCGATCATAAAGGAGATCAGATCCCGTGTGGGATTTCTGATAGATGTGGGACTTGAGTACCTGACTCTTGGAAGAGCGACCGGTTCGCTTTCAGGAGGAGAAGCCCAGAGGATCCGTCTGGCAACGCAGATCGGTTCGGGACTGGTAGGCGTGGCCTATATTCTGGATGAGCCCAGTATAGGACTGCACCAGAGAGACAATGACAAGCTGCTGGCAACTCTGAAACACCTGAGAGATCTGGGCAATTCCGTGATCGTGGTGGAGCATGATGAGGACACCATCCGCGAAGCAGACTGTGTCCTGGATATCGGGCCGGAAGCAGGATCTCATGGCGGAGAGCTTGTGTGTATGGGAACTGCCGAGGAACTGATCGATTGCGAGAGATCCATCACGGGCGCGTATCTTTCGGGAAGAATGAAGATCCCGGTGCCGGAAAGCAGGAGAAAGCCGTCAGGCTGGCTCCGTGTAAAAGGCGCAAAGGAGCATAATCTCCGCAATATCAATGTGGATTTTCCGCTGGGCATTTTCACCTGCGTTACCGGCGTATCCGGTTCAGGCAAGAGTTCACTGGTAAATGAGATCCTCTACAAACGTCTGCAGCGCGATCTGAACAGGTCTCATGCGATACCGGGCAAACATAAGGACATTCTGGGCATCGAAGAGCTTGATAAGATCATAGCGATCGATCAGAGCCCGATCGGACGTACGCCAAGGTCTAATCCGGCCACCTATACAGGAGTTTTTGATACGATCAGAACGTTGTTCGCCGCCACCTCCGACGCCAAAACGAGAGGATATAACAAGGGAAGATTCAGTTTTAATGTCCGCGGCGGACGTTGCGAAGCCTGTGCCGGAGATGGTATTATAAAAATAGAAATGCATTTTCTTCCGGACGTATATGTGCCCTGCGAGGTATGCCACGGACACAGATACAATCGTGAAACGCTGGAAGTAAAGTATAAAGGAAAAAGTATTTACGATGTGCTGGATATGACTATCGAGGAGGCTCTTGAGTTCTTCGATAAGGTTCCTTCCATCCGCAGAAAGATTGAAACTCTTAACGATGTGGGACTCGGATATCTGAAGCTGGGACAGCCGTCCACCACTTTGTCAGGAGGTGAAGCCCAGCGTGTGAAGCTGGCGTCCGAGCTGTCTAAGCGAAGTACGGGCAGGACCATATACGTACTGGATGAGCCCACTACAGGACTGCATTTCCATGACGTGAATAAACTGGTAAAGATCCTGCAGAGACTTTCGGAAGGCGGAAATACGGTCATTGTCATTGAACATAATATGGATGTGATCAAGACCGCCGATTACATTATCGACATGGGTCCGGAAGGCGGCGATAAGGGTGGTACCGTCATCGCGAAGGGAACTCCGGAGCAGATCGCGGAGAGCGAAAAGTCCTACACAGGCAGATACTTAAAGAAATACCTTGAATAATAGAAGCAGGGAGGGGAGATATGGCTCCGCAAACAGATATCGGTATTGATTTTGGAACAAATACCATTGTTATTTACGCAAAAAACAAAGGGATCATAATCCGGGAGCCGGCGCTGGTCGCCTATGATAAGGATTCAGACCAGGTGCGCGCTTTCGGAGAGGAAGCCAGACAGCTGGTAGGACATACCGCCGGCAATAACGTGGCTATAAAGCCGCTTGCCCAGGGAAAGATCTCGAACTTTGTCATAACAGAAAAGATGCTGAAGTACTTTGTTAATAAGTCCATCGGCCGGAGAGGCTTCCTGAAACCGAGGATCTCGGTGTGTGTGCCGAGCGGAGTCACAGAGGTCGAAAAGAGAGCTGTGATCGAGGCCACATATCAGGCGGGAGCCAGGGATGTGCATCTGGTGAGCGAGCCTGTCGCCGTAGCGGTCGGCGCGGAGCTTGATATTACGAAGCCTGACGGAAATATGGTAGTGGACGTAGGCGGCGGTCTGACGGACATTGCGGTGATCTCTCTGTGCGGCATTGTAGTTTCATCGTCCATTAATATTGCGGGAGAGGATTTCAACCGCACGATTATTGAGATGCTCAGGAAGAATTACGGTCTCTTCATCGGAGAACAGACAGCTGAAACGATCAAGATGGTCCTTGGCTCTACGAACAGCTCAGAGTCGAGCGAACAGATGACCGTGAACGGCAGAAACATAGACACAGGTCTGCCGAAATCAGTCACACTGGACAGGGATGAAGTCCAGAGGGCGTTCCGCAGCGTGATAAATCAGATCATAAACGGCGTGAAAAATGTGCTTGAGAGGACGCCGCCGGATCTTGCGGGAGACATCCAGAGCAGAGGAATACTGCTGGCGGGCGGAGGCTGCCAGGTAGAAGGTCTGCAGCAGCTCATGGAAAGAAGGCTGGGAATAAAGGTACTGGTAGCTGAGAATCCGGCGTCTGTCGTGGCGATCGGAACAGGACGCTATTCCCAGGTTATGGATCAGTTTGAGAACCGCAGGGAAATGTAAAACAGCGGCCTGAGAAAAAATAATAGTTCGGATTCATACAAATGCTGCATGGCTGTTCACGCCCTGCGGCATTTATGAACGTAAAAAGAGATTCTTAAGGAAGACCGGGCCTGAAGGAGAGAACGGAGGGCCGGGGAGGTAACATGCTGGATCAGGAGCAGGAAAAGATCGAGGGATATGTAGAGCATATCGTTTACAGAAATGAGGAAAACGGATACTCGGTGGTGAATATCAGCGCCGGCGATGATGAGATCACCTGTGTGGGTATTTTCAGAGACATTAACGAGGGCGAATATCTGGAGGCGACAGGCAGCTATCAGGTGCACGCTTCCTATGGCCCTCAGTTCCGCATGCAGAATTACAGAATAAAGATTCCTGACAGCGGAGCCGCCTTTGAAAGATATCTGGGAAGCGGCGCGGTCAAAGGCATCGGTCAGGCGCTGGCGGCCAGGATCATCAGGCATTTCGGCGATGACGCCAGACGGATCCTCCAGGAGGAGCCCGAGAGGCTTGCGGAGGTAAAAGGCATCAGTATCAGGATGGCGGCCAGGATCAGCGAGTCGGTTATGGAAAAATCCCAGATGCAGAACGCTCTGATTTTTTTGTCCCAGTATGGAATAACCCTGAATCTGGGAGTTAAGATTTATAATACGTATCAGGATACGCTGTACCAGGTGCTGCGGGAGAATCCGTACAGACTTGCCGAGGATATCAGCGGAGTCGGTTTCCGCATTGCGGACAGTATCGCCGCCAGGGTGGGAATTCGACCGGATTCGGAGTTCCGGATCAGAAGCGCGCTGCTGTATTCCATGAATCAGGCAGGCGCGGAAGGGCACACGTATCTGCTGAAGGAAGAATTGCTGGAAAACTGCAGGCAGCTCCTTGAACTGGATCCGGAGATAATAGAAGAAAAATACCTGCTTGATCTGGCCATTGAAAAAAAGCTGGTGCTCAAGGAAAGCATACTGCCGGACGGAAGCAGCGAGATACATGTATATACGGCGCAGATGTATTTCGTAGAACTGAATACAGCCAGAATGCTCCATGAACTGAACGTCAGGTGTGTGAGCGATGAGGCGGATATCAAAAGACAGCTGGATCAGATGCAGGATAAGGACGGCGTCGAGCTGGATGACCTGCAGAGACAGGCAATATCAATGGCAGTGCAGTCGGGTATCATGATCCTTACGGGTGGTCCGGGCACAGGAAAAACAACTACGATCAATGCAATGATCAGATATTTCATGTCGAAGGGACTGGACATAGCGCTGGCGGCGCCGACCGGAAGAGCAGCAAAAAGAATGACTGAGGCGACGGGATATGAAGCATCTACCATACACCGTCTCCTGGAGGTCAGCGGTGCAGCAGATGATTCTTCTCCGGAAAACACACGTTTTGAAAGGAATGCGGACAATCCTCTGGAAATGGATGTGATCATCATAGACGAGGTTTCCATGGTAGATATTTATCTGATGCATGCGCTGCTGTCCGCGCTTGTGCCGGGAACCAGACTGGTGCTGGTGGGAGATATGAATCAGCTTCCGAGCGTCGGACCGGGAAGCGTCCTGAAGGATATGATAAGGACGGAAACCTTTCCGCTGGTAAGGCTCAATAAGATCTTCCGTCAGGCAGCACAGAGTGATATTGTCGTGAATGCGCATAAGATCAACCGCGGAGAACCGGTAGTGCTGGGAAACAGAAGCAGGGATTTTATGTTTCTGGAAAGAGACGATGCAAGGGTGATCCAGCGCGGAGTCCTCAGACTGGTGCAGGAGAAGCTGCCCGGCTATGTCAGCGCGAGACCATTTGACATACAGGTACTCTGTCCCATGAGAAAGGGAGCGCTGGGCGTGGAAAACATGAATGCCATCCTGCAGAGATATCTGAATCCGCCGTCCCCGAAGAAGGAGGAAAAGGAGACAGGAAGCGGTCTCTTCCGTGAAGGCGACAAGGTAATGCAGATCAAAAACAACTATCAGCTGGAGTGGTATGTCAAAGGCGCCTACGGGATCATCGGTCAGAAAGGACTTGGTGTTTTTAACGGCGACATGGGAGTGATAAAGACCATAGACCATCAGACGGAGATGCTGGTCGTCGAATATGAAGAGGGAAAACTGGCAGAATACTCATTCCGGCAGCTGGATGAGCTTGAGCTGGCTTATGCGGTCACGATCCATAAGTCCCAGGGGTCGGAATATCCGGCGGTTGTAATACCGCTTCTGACCGGGCCGAGGATGCTTCTGACCAGAAATCTTTTGTATACCGCGGTAACCAGGGCCAGGGCCTGCGTTGTTCTGCTGGGAAGCAGTGAAACATTCCGTCAGATGGTAAATAATGAGATGGAGGAAAACAGACACACCTCGCTGGATGAGAGGATACTGGAGATCAGCGGGCAGAAGGACCGGGAGGTATAGATGTTTTTTACGGATATGATTTATCCGGGGCGGTGCGCTCTCTGTGATGATATCCTTAACAGAAAGGAAAAATATGTATGCCGGGAATGCAGAAAGAACGTAAGGTTTCTGGAAGGTCCCAAATGCTGCAGATGCGGACGTCCCATCAGGGACGCCGACAGCGAGCTTTGCTGTGCCTGCGCGAAACGGAACAGTTTTTTCGATGAGGGACTGGCGCCGTTTGCCTATGATAAGATCATGATCCCTTCACTGATGCGTTTCAAATACGGACACCGTGCGGAATATGCAGATTTCTATGCGGCGGCGATCCTGTTTTACGGCGGCGCAAAGATCCGCAGATGGAAGGCGCAGGCTGTTCTTCCCGTGCCGGTCCACAGGAGAAGAATGATCAGAAGGGGTTATAATCAGGCAGAGGAGATCGCGGGCAGAGTGGCCGCCGGGCTGAACATCCCGGATCTCGGCAGGTATGTGCGGCGGGTAAAAAACACGAAACCTCAGAAAAACCTGAATGATGTTCAGAGAAGGAATAACCTCAGAAACTCGTTCCGGATAGATCCGGGAATAAAACTTCCCGAAAGGGTAATGATCGTGGATGATATTTTTACTACAGGAAGCACGATCGACGCTATGGCTGCCGAAGCCAGGAAAAGGGGAGCGGAAAAAGTGTTTTTTGTGTGCGCGGCGATAGGTTCCGCCCGGCAATGAAAATGCCCGGAGCATAAATACCTTTGCATAATATTTGAAATATGTTAAGATATAAAAGTTAATGAAAGTTTGCCCTTTTAAGGCAGGAACTGATGATTGGAGAGACTTATGATTTCAGAAGACAGACTGCATCTGATGATACAGCTCGCTGATTACAAGCAGGAAAACCAGAACGGATCGTTAAGCATTGTAAAATTTGATAAGAAAGACTACCTTGCCTTTGCGCTTGCGAAGAATCTGGTCATCACCACGATCCTTTACGGCATATTCCTTGGAGTCTTTGCGGTGCTTCACATTGAATTCATTCTGGCGAATCTGCAGGACGACCGTTTCGGATCGCTGCTCGCGGTGGTGCTTATCCTTTATCTGATGATCCTGGGGGTCTATTCACTGATCGTTTATATGATAAAAAAGATACAGTACATCAGAGCCGAAGATGAAGTCAGAGGCTACCGCAGATATATGGAGAGCCTCACGCAGATGTACAAACAGGAGCAGATGAGAAAGAACAATCCGTTTGGAGGTAACAGCTGATGAGTTTTCTGATGGAGATAAAAGAAAAGTTAAAAGGCTTATACGGTGAATACAGCATGTACGCGCTGCCGATCCTGAAATTCGGCCTTGCAATGATCGTTTTTACGATGATCAATAACAATATGGGTTATCTGCAGAGCCTGAACAGCCTGCCGATACTGATCGTCCTTGCGGCGGTATCCGCGATACTTCCTCTTAACGGTATGGTCATCATTGGTATGTTTCTGATCATCGCGCACAGCTTCGGACTCGGTATCGAGATAGGAGCCGTCAGCACTATCCTGTACATGGTGATCGCGCTGGTATACTTCCGTCTGGCGCCGAACGACGCGCTGGTACTTATACTTTCGCCCCTTGCATGTTCTTTGAACATTCCGGCGGTGATACCGCTTTCTCTTGGTCTGTTTAGAGGTCCTCAGGCGGCGATATCTGCGGTATTCGGCGTTTTTTCATGGCAGTATCTGCACGGCGTTGTGACAGAGATCGCCCCGCTGAAAACATCAGGTACGCTCAGCCAGATCGCGCTCCTGCAGAAGATCCCGACCCTGATCATGGGAGGACACGGTTCATATCTCTACATGGTAGCCTTTGCGGCGACTACCATCATAGTGTCTGTGATCTGCAGATTTGCCACGAAATATACCCGTGAGATCGCGCTGATCTCCGGAATGGCAGGTTACCTTGCCGTCATGATAGGCGGAGGCATCGCGCTGAAAGCGGAAATGAATCCGGCGGCCGTTATTGTAGGCACACTTGTATCAGGTGTGATAGCTTATGTCATTGACTTCTTCATTTACTCTGTAGATTATGAGAAGACCAAATACATTCAGTTTGAAGACGAAAACTATTACTACTATGTGAAGGCTATTCCGAAGCTTCATTCCGACGGCATCCATGAAGAGGAGTTTGAAAACGAAGTGGAAGCTTTCAAAGGTATCAAAGGAAGGCAGAATGCCGGAAACGCCGGCGCGGAGTCTGCGGGCATGAATCCGGCGCAGGCAGAAAAAGAAGTTGACTTCGAAGAAAGACTCACAGATTCGCTGAAGGATCTGTGAAAGAAACCCTCCGGAGGATACACACGCCGCATTAAGGAAGGCAGCTGCGCTGGTGTGCGGCGGCGCAAAGTCCGGTCAGGAAAATGATTCGATGAAAGGAGGTGGGACCGTGGATGCTGTGATCAGCTGGCTCCGCGTGAGAGTTCTTACGTGGCTGATACCGCCAAAAACAATAGAGATCATAGATATCATACAGATATTGCTGATAGCATATTGTGTATACCATATGATCCTGTGGCTCCGGAATACCCGGGCGTACACATTGCTGAAGGGTATTGCTGTTATAGCGATCTTTGTATTTTTTGCAAATGTCCTGCAGATGGAGGTCATTGTATGGCTGATCAGCAATCTGGGAGTTGCGGCATTTACCGCGGTCATTATAATTTTTCAGCCGGAGCTGAGAAAGGTCCTTGAACAAATGGGACACAGATCCCTTTTTTCTCCGATCATGAATTCGCTGACGGTATCGAGGGAGGAAGAAGGAAACAAGCGGTTCAGTGATAAAACGCTCAATGAGATCGTACGGGCCTGCTATGAAATGGGCGAGGTCAGAACAGGAGCTTTGATCGTTATAGAGAGGGATATCAATCTTAACGATTATGAAACGACCGGCATACCTGTGGATGCAGTCGTAACAGGTCAGCTCCTGATCAATATATTTGAACATAATACTCCTCTGCACGACGGAGCTGTCATTATCAGAGGAAACAGAGTCGCTGCGGCCACCTGTTATCTGCCGCTCTCCGATAATATGGATCTGAGCAAAAAGCTCGGAACCAGACACCGGGCCGGAGTCGGCATCAGTGAGGTGTCTGACTGTCTGGTCATTATTGTTTCGGAAGAAACGGGAAATGTTTCTTTTGCCAGAGAGGGCAGACTTACTTCCGCAGTAAGTCCGGCGGAATTGAAACAGGAAATGAGTGAATTTCAGAAGATGGTTGGAATAACCAGAAGTATAGGAAAGCTTAGATGGCGGAGAGGAGTGAAGAATGAATAAACTCCTCAGTAAACTGAAAAACAATCCGGGATTGAAGCTTTTATCCGTGCTTATAGCCATTATCGTGTGGTATATAGTGGTAGGGTACAATGATCCGGTTATTACGAAATCCTATTCTGTCCATATCAATGTCACAAATGATTCTTACATCGCTAACGGAAAACGGAGCTATATCATTGATGAAACATATAAATCCGTGGTGGTGTATGTAAAGGCGAACAGATCCATATTGAAAGATATATCCTACAGTGATATAACCGTAGAAGCTGATCTGACGCAGATCGTGGATTTGAATGAGAATCCCGCGTATGTACCGCTTGCGCCATCATGTCCCGGCGTGGATCCGACAGATATTACACTGTCCAGGACTACAGTGCCGATCACGATCAGCGATATCGCGAGCAAAGAGTTTCCTGTCACCGTAAGTACGGGAAATACAAGCCCCGCGAAGGATTATGAGGTGGGAAAGACGACGCCGAGCGCCCAGAAACTGGTTATAAGCGGTCCGGAGTCAGTTGTTAATTCAATTGATAACGTAGTGGCGAACATAGATGTGACGGGCATGTCGTCCAGCAGATCCGTCAAATCTTCTCTGAAACTGATCGATAAAAATCAGGCTGAGATCTCGGATACGATCGTACAGGACGATCTTACCTTCGAGGGCGGATATCCGGACATAGACGTATACGTTGAACTCTGGAAAAAAATGACAGATGTCCGTTTTGCCGTGGAGTGTGTCGGCAGTCCGAGAGAAGGATATGTAGTGGGAGATATTTCCACTGTCCCTGAGTCCATCACTGTGGCCGGTACCGATGAAGCATTGGAAAACCTGAAGGAAAACGGGAACGCGATCACGATCCCGGTGGATGTGGAAGATGTCTCATCAGACATTGCCGCGGAACTTTCAATCTCTGATTTTCTGCCGGAAAACATAATGTTTTCCGAGAATACGACAGATACTGTAAACGTAAATATCAGTATCGTCTCTGCGGGAAGCCAGACAGTTTCACTGGATGTGGAAAAAATCAGTCAGAGTAATCTGGCTGACGGACTGGTCGTTTCCTATGATAAGACGGAGATTCCGATCGTAGTCAGAAAGGATGTCGGTTATGACGAAGATTATGACGTGGATCTGAAGGCAGAAGATCTGCAGGCAGTCATTGATTTTTCCGGCTTGACAGAAGGTGATCACACGGTTCAGCTTCAGCTGACTCTTCCTGAAGGATACTACATGGATGAGACGCCGGAAATAACGGTGCATCTGAAGAAGACGGCTTAAGGCCATGATGAAGGATGCCGCTTTTGCGGCGGCATGAACGATCCGGCCTGCAAATAATTCTTAGGTGGAGGTTTGGTATGGTCAGTAAAGTGGTTCAGGTGCATAATGCCGAGGGAATCCATCTGAGGCCCGCAGGAATACTCTGCGAGGCAGCGTACAGATTCCAGTCGGCAGTCAGGATCCGTTTTGAAGATAAGGAAATCGACGCAAAGAGCGTGCTCAGCGTACTGAGCGCGGGGATCGGTCCGGGTGATACGATCGCTGTTATCTGTGAAGGAAAGGATGAACAGCTGGCGCTGGATTCTATGGTGAAGGTCATTGAAGAATTGTGACAGATGGATCCGCAAGAGGAAAAAGCATTGCGTTTGCAGATGATTTATAGTAACATTATGGATGTTATCGATATGCTTGATAATGAGACATGAAAGGAATAGTGTTTCATACTGATAGAAAAATAACATGAAACACTATAACAGAGTGTATTCAGGAGGAAACGAACTGATCGTCCGACAGAGATCAGAATCCTGATTCAGAGGGGATCTCTTTGAAAGCCGGGGAGCGCGTGATATTCGGGTACGCGGTCCGGGAAGCAGCTGGAGATTGAATCGGAGGAGGATATCTGTCACGGGGCCGGTCGAGTGCGGAATGAATTATGGCGGAGTATAAAAAGAAACAGAGAAAAGTAAAAAAGAACAGCAGGGCTCAGAGAAAGAAAGCATTAAGAAGAAAAAAGATCACTCTTGTACTGGAACTGGTCGTTCTTCTTGCGCTGATCGTAGCCGTGGGCGTGAAATGGGTCAGCTCTAAATTCTCAATGATCAATCATCAGGAACTTGATGAGAGCAAGCTGATCACATCTGATGAGGCCAATAAGTATGAAAATCCGGAACTGGCAGAAGAAATAAACGCGATCACTGCCGAGGAAGGCGGAGAAGATTTTTCCGGAATCGATATGATCGCGCTGGTAGGACTTGATACCCGGGAGACGGAAGAAGAGGATATCAGTTACAACAGCGATACTATGATAGTCGCAGTCATCAATCATGACGAGAAGACTATCAAGCTGGTATCTCTGTACAGAGATACGTATCTGAACATAGGCGACGATACATATCAGAAAGCCAATGCGGCATATAATCAGGGCGGTGCCGAAAAATTCCTGACCATGCTGAATCTGAATCTGGATCTGAATATTACGGAGTATGCTTCGGTAGATTTTCAGGCGGTTACGGATACGGTAGACTGTCTCGGCGGCGTTGATGTGGAAATGACCCGTGAAGAGATCATAGCAGTTAACAAGTACTGTGGCGAGGGTGCCATGGTGACCGGATATGAACAGCATGACCTGATCATTCCTACAGAGGAAGAACTTCCGGGTGAGACTACCATGACGGTTCATCTGGATCCCGCACAGGCGTTATCCTATGCTCGTATAAGAAAGACGACAGGTAATGATTTCCGAAGAACGGCCAGACAGCGTATGCTGATCCAGAAGATACTCGAGCAGACAAAATCGGCAGGCATCGGCACTTTGAACACGATCCTGAACAGGGTCCTGCCTCTTGTAACCACGAATCTGGACAATGCAAAGATAATCTCGCTTGCAAAGGCAGTGCTTTCCTATAACATCACTGATCAGACAGGATTCCCGTTCGATCATTATGATGACGAGGGGCAGCTTGCATCAATGAACTGTGTTATCCCTGTTACGCTGGAGACAAACGTCGTGAAGCTTCATCAGTGGATCACAAATACGCAGGATTATACTCCTTCTCAGACGGTCGTTGAATACAGCAATCATATCATAAATGAGACAGGGCTGGATGATACAAGCATTCCGTCATATTCGGAGGACGGACAGCTGCCTCAGACGAGGATCGCGCAGGGACTAAACGCGGACGGAACATCCGCATATGCAGGTCAGGAAAGCGACAGCTCCGGATATGAAGAATCAGGTTACAGTGATTATGACGATTCATATTAAATGATCGTCAGGGACTGATCCTGATAAAAAACATAAGGATAAGTAAGAAGAGACTGTTTTGCATTCGTGCAGGATAGTCTCTTTTCTGTATCTTTCTGAAATAAATATGAAAAGAGACACATTTTAAACACATTTAAAACGTATTATAATTACATATTGATAAAAACTTCCTGCATATTATTTCTGAACAGTCAGATCATGACTGCGTTACAACCCGAAGTGGGAAGTTATAAATTATAACGTATAGGGTCAGAAAGGCAATCGAGATGAATGATATTTGGAACAATGACACAGAAGAATACAAAGAGAACAGCAATGATCTAAGTCAGGAAAAAACGAATATCGATCAGGGCGCGGATGCAGCCGGTCATGAAGGAAGTGCGGAGACGTCCGGCGCGGCCGGTCAGGAAGTATCCGGAGCATCAGATCAGAAGATATCCGGAGTATCAGATCAGGAGGTATCCGGAGCGTCAGATCAGAAAGTATCCGGAGCATCAGATCAGGAGGTATCCGGAGTGTCAGATCAGAAGGTATCCGAAACATCAGATCTGGAATTATCCGGCGCGGCTGCGGCAGATGAAGCTGCTAATGAGAAAATTTCAGAATCTGAACCTGCGGAACAGACGGCGGCTACCACTTACAGCTGGGTAAATCCGAAACTGAAGAACAACGGAAATAGTTCCGGACCGGGAAAGAATGTATGGGACACCGAAAGCGGTTCAGAGAACTACTGGTCGGAAAAGATCTACAGTACGACCGGATCCGAAAGTGGATCAGGTCAGAACGATAATGGCTATGGCAGCGGATATTCCAACGGCGCTTCGGGCGAAGCAGGAGAGACGGCTTCCCCGGGTACCGGATACACATATTCACAAAGCACAGGTGCAAAACATACGGATCCCGTCCATAGCGATCAGGCAGAAAAAGATCCGAAGAAACACAGAAAAGATAAAAGGAATAAACCGGTGAAGAATCATGAAGGACGGTCAGGCAGATCAGCCTGGGCCAGACTGATAGCTATGGCATTGGTGTTTGGACTGATTGCAGGTTCCGTCAGCTATTGTGTCAACCGCGCTGCAAACGCGGTATTCGGCAGCGGAAATACGAAGGAAAACAGCTCCAGACAGATAGGAAGTACAGCGAACGCATCCGGCAATGACAGTAATGCGGAAGAGGGAGAGATTCCTACGGCAAATGTAGACGGCAGCGACAGTGTCTCTACTGACGCAGGTACTGTCGCGGATGTAGCTCAGAACTGTATGCCGGCTCTGGTCACGATCTCTACAATGTCGGTGCAGGAGATGCAGAGTTTCTTTGGCGGCACGCAATCCTACGAAGTGGAGGGAGCCGGAACAGGAATCATCATTTCTCAGACAGAGGATGAGCTGCTGATCGCCACGAATAATCATGTAGTACAGGGCGCGAAGGAACTGTCCGTCGGCTTTATCGATGAGACGGCAGTCACAGCGGCAGTTAAAGGTACAGACGCGGATAACGATCTGGCGATCGTTGCTGTAAAAATGGCTGATATTACAGAAGATACCATGAATAAGATAAAGGTGATCGCTATCGGTGATTCGGATTCTCTGGTTCTGGGAGAGCAGGTGGTTGCCATAGGTAACGCCCTTGGACTGGGACAGTCTGTCACGAGCGGTTATGTCAGCGCGTTTGACAGATCACTTGAACTCTCAGACGGAACAAGTACTTTTACTTCCAGCGGACTGATCCAGACTGACGCCTCCATCAATTCAGGAAACAGCGGTGGCGCGCTCCTGAATATGAATGGCGAGCTGATCGGAATCAACGAGGCAAAGTCTTCCGGCTCGACGACAGGAGCTTCTGTGGATAATGTGGGTTATTCTATCCCTACGTCAAAGGCCATGCCTATTCTGGAAACCTTGATGGATATGGAGACCAGAGAGGTCCTTTCCGAAGATCAGCAGGGATATCTGGGGATTCACTGCGTGGACGTATCCGAGGAGTCTTCACAGATGTATAACATTCCGATAGGAGTCTATGTCAGTGATGTGGTCGAAGGAGGACCGGCTGAAAGCGCAGGTCTGAAACAGGGCGATGTTATCACGGCGATCAATTCGATATCTACCGGTTCATACACCGCGCTTACAAACGAACTGAAATACTATGCTGCCGGATCGCAGGTAACACTGACCATACAGCGTTCGGGTGAAAACGGATATGAAGAGATGAGTGTTGACCTTACACTGGGTAGCAAAGATGTCATTGAAGACAGCAGTACAGAAGAAAACGCCGGAGATAGCAGCGGCGCCGGAGAGATCCTGCCGGAGCAGGAGCAGAGCCGGGGCGGCAATGGCTGGGACTGGTTCTTCGGAGACTGAAATAAAACATAAACAGAAATAAAGATAAACAGAGCTAAAGCACAAACAGAGACAAAGCACAAACAGAGCTAAAGTATAAACATCTATGGGAGATCGTGAATGCCATATGTCCGGAGAAGAATGAACCTTCAAACGGCTTCGGGGCAGAGAGCTTTCCAGTATCCGCGATTGCCCGGCAAACGTAAAAGGAAAGAGGACAAAAAGAGCTGTCCGGCGTCATATATTTTGCCGTCGGGACGGCTCTTCTTGGTTGATGAATCATTGAAATTACGTTATTATGATTATGGTGCTCGGTGCCTGATCTGATTCAGAGATCAGTAAGAGCGTTGTGATCACAGTGAGATCCGCGTGAGATCTGCGGATCCGGAAAAACAAAGGTGAGAGAACAATGACTGATAATAAAGAGCGGGACGATATTATAGAAATAGATGAGAAAGCAGAGGAAACAGAAGAAATAAAGGATGTCGGAGATACTTCTGGAAAAGAAGATAACGATGATGACCGGCGCTTCACGAATTACTGTTCCATTTGCGGCAGATCCGAGAACAAGACCGGAAAGATGTTCAGAATTCCCGGCGGAATGTGCGTATGCAGCGACTGTATGCAGAGAAGCCTTGAAACCATGCAGAGAAGCGATATCAATTATAATGATCTGCTGAAGAATCTGCCCCCGAATATGGGGTTTATAGACATGTCTGGTCTGAACGAAGGCAAGACGGAACATAAAGCAAAGAAGAAAAAGAAAAAAAAGGACAAGGAAAAGGCTCCGGAGATGACAATGCAGGATATTATGCCTCCGCATAAGATCAAAGCATTGCTCGATGAGTATGTTATCGGACAGGATCACGCAAAGAAGGTCATGTCCGTCGGAGTATATAATCATTACAAGAGGATCCTCAGTGAACAAAAAGACGATGTCGAAATCAGAAAATCCAATATGCTCATGCTCGGACCTACAGGTTCGGGAAAGACGTATCTGGTACAGACTCTGGCCAGACTTCTCAATGTTCCGCTGGCAATGACAGACGCCACCTCCCTGACAGAGGCCGGCTATATAGGCGATGATATTGAAAGCGTTGTCTCAAAGCTTTTGGCAGCGGCGGATAATGACGTTGACCGCGCGGAGCATGGCATCATCTTTATCGATGAGATCGATAAGATCAATAAAAAGAAAAATACGAACCAGAGAGATGTCAGCGGGGAGGCTGTTCAGCAGGGATTGCTGAAGCTCCTTGAGGGAAGCCGCGTGGAGGTGCCTGTCGGCGCTACGAACAAAAATGCGATGGTGCCTATGGAGACCGTCGATACAAGTAACATTCTGTTCATCTGCGGCGGAGCTTTTCCGGATCTTGAAAACATTATCAAAGAGAGACTGAGCAAAACAGCTTCGATTGGTTTCCAGGCGGTACTTAAGGATGAATACGATGATGACAAGGAGATACTCCAGAAGGTAACGGTCGAGGATCTTCGAAATTACGGAATGATACCGGAATTCCTCGGACGTATGCCGATCATCTTTTCACTGCAGAGCCTGACAGAGGATATGCTGGTCCAGATCCTGAAGGAACCTAAAAACGCCATCATCAAACAGTACGAACGCCTTCTAGAGCTGGATGAAGTCCGGCTTGTATTCGACGATGAAGCGCTGCATGCCGTGGCCAGAAAGGCATTGGAGCGCGATACAGGAGCCAGAGCGCTCAGGTCGATCATTGAGGAATTCATGCTTGATATCATGTATGAGATCCCAAAGGATAAAAACATAGGCGAAGTCGCCATAACGAAAGAGTATATTGAACATACCGGTGGGCCGAGGATCATGCTGCGTACGCAGATGGTGAACGGCTGAAGAAATCCGGAAACGGAGGACAATGACCTTGAAAAAGAAGAATATGCTGATCGGGGCAATGATCGGTCTTTTGAGCGCCGGCATGTTGTCCGGATGTACCATGGATACATCAAGACGCGCGGGACAGGGATATCTCGGCGCCGCTGCGGCGGAAGAAGAGGAGGCTGAAGATCCGGAGAAGACCGGGAAAGAGGAGACTGAAGAAATCGCAGAGGATGATAAAACAGGCCTTCCTGAAAACGGCGATGAAGAAGAGAATGATTCCGGGGATACTGATCAGGACGGGGATGATTCAGACGGAGATTCAGACGAAGATTCGGATGACGGGGACTCTGACAGCGTCCCCCAGACCGGCATCGGAAGACATATCGTAATCGATCCCGGTCATCAGGAGAAGGCAAACGAAGGAGAAGAATTTATCGGGCCCGGAGCGGCAAAGAAGAAACAGAAGGCCACTGTCGGTTCCAAAGGCGTAGTCACGGAGACTGATGAATATGAATTGAATCTTGAGATTGCGTTTTTGCTGCAGGAGGAGCTGGAAGAAAGAGGGTTCGAGGTAATCCTTACCAGGGATACGAATGATGTGGACATCAGTAACGCCGAACGGGCTCAGATTGCGAACGATATTGATCCGACAGCTTTTATCAGGATCCACGCCGACGCATCAAGCGATCCGGAGACAAGCGGCATCATGACGATCTGTCAGTCAGAGGAAAATCCTTACAACGGATATATGTTTAATGAAAGTAACCGTCTTTCAACCTGTATTCTGGACAGTACCGTGGAGGAGACCGGAGCGAAAAATCTGGATGTATGGTGGACTGATACCATGACCGGCATCAACTGGTCAACAGTGCCCACATGTCAGATCCAGGTGGGATATCTGAGCAACGCTGAGGATGACACAAATCTTCAGGATGAAAGCTATAGAAGAAAGATCGCGTCAGGAATCGCAAAGGGGATTGACGATTATGTTACCGGAAATTCCGGTGACACGGATGACTCGGATGATGCTTGAC
>AUXO011498603.1_pt1 | contig 23388 bp, 21 predicted proteins | sample 768731 | NCBI WGS metagenome assembly AUXO01 (sample SAMN02715735, study PRJNA202380) | gut metagenome | biome: sheep rumen | host: Ovis aries | place: New Zealand: Palmerston North | reverse complement strand
CGGTTAGGTAACGGTCTGCAAAACCGTGTAGAGCAGTTCGACTCTGCTAGGTACCTCAAGGAAGCAGTCATGAATTTGGCTGCTTCTTTTTTGTTATTTATTCTCTTTGTTTTCGCACACAAACAACGACGTTTTTCATCAACAATTTAGACGTTTTGGCTTGTTTTTGATAAAAAACTAACTTTTTTATGCTTTTTCTTCAAAAAAACTATCTTTTTGTTTGGTATTTCAAAAAAATGCTTTACCTTTGCAAACGAAATCACAAACGCTATTGTTTAAATACATTTTAAAAGTAAAAAGATTATGAATGCAACAAAAGTTGTTGAGAATCTGAAGCAAAGATTCCCCAATGAGCCGGAGTACATCCAGGCAGTAAGTCAGGTATTAGGAACTATCGAGGAAGAGTACAACAAACACCCCGAGTTCGACAAAGCTAATCTTATTGAGCGTCTTTGCATCCCCGATCGCATCATTCAATTCCGTGTTACATGGACAGATGACAAAGGAAACGTTCAAACAAACATGGGATACCGCATCCAGCACAACAACGTGATTGGTCCGTATAAGGGAGGTATTCGTTTCCACGCTTCCGTAAACACTTCTATCTTGAAATTCCTTGCTTTCGAGCAAACATTTAAGAACTCACTCACCACACTTCCTATGGGTGGAGCAAAAGGTGGTTCTGACTTCTCACCACGTGGCAAGTCTAACGCTGAGGTTATGCGCTTCTGCCAAGCCTTCATGAGCGAGCTCTATCGTCATATTGGTCCCGATGAGGACGTTCCCGCTGGCGACATCGGTGTAGGTGGCCGTGAAGTAGCTTATATGTTTGGTATGTATAAGAAACTGACTCATCAGTTCCAAGGTGTGCTTACCGGTAAGGGACAGGAGTTTGGCGGTTCGTTGATTCGTCCAGAGGCTACTGGTTACGGTAACGTTTATTTCTTGCAGAACATGCTCGCCACAAAGAATATCGACATCAAGGGCAAGACTGTGCTTGTGTCTGGTGCTGGTAACGTGGCTCAATATACTATCGAGAAACTGATTCAGTTGGGTGCTAAGCCTGTTACATGTTCTGACTCTGACGGTTATATCTATGACCCAGACGGAATCGACCGTGAGAAACTGGATTATATCATGGAGTTGAAGAACGTAGAACGTGGACGTATCAGTGAGTATGCTGAGAAATATGGCGTGAAATATGTGGCTGGTGCAAAGCCTTGGTTCGAGAAAGCCGACATCGCTCTTCCTTCAGCTACACAGAACGAAATCAACGAAGAGGCTGCTAAGGCTCTTGTTGCCAACGGTGTAATCGCCGTAAGCGAAGGTGCAAACATGCCTTCTACCCCAGAGGCTATCAAGGTGTTCCAAGATGCTAAGATTCTCTACTCTCCTGGTAAGGCTGCTAACGCTGGTGGTGTGGCTGTATCTGGATTGGAAATGAGCCAAAACTCTGAGCGTCTGCACTGGAGCCGTGAGGAAGTTGACCAGAAGTTGCACGACATCATGAACGACATTCACGCTAATTGTGTGAAGTATGGAACAGAAGCCGACGGATACGTGAACTATGTAAAGGGTGCTAACGTGGCTGGATTCCTGAAAGTTGCCAAAGCTATGATGGCACAGGGTATTGTATAAGCATATAAATCCTATACCTTATATAAAAAGGCTGTCTTTCCGACAGCCTTTTTTCGTATCATAGGTGTACTGAATAACTTTTTAATTGCGTATAACATCCTACGATTCTTCATTATTCATCATTTGCATCGAAGATCTCTGGAGGAAAGCGAAGTTCGTCTTCTGGGTCATCCTGATAGTCGTCATAATAATCTTGGTAATACGAAGCCTCATCAAACTGTCGGTTTATTCCCCTACTCCTCACCTCTTGCATCTGTCTGACAATCGCTTGGTGATGAGCCACCACATAATCATACATCTGCTGAGTAGTTGTTAACTTGGCGTTGCAATACCATTCAAAGTGTCCACTAATGGCTGGCCAGTCGTGATGTTTTCTCACAATCAGATTACCACCAGATTCACCAACCACCTCATACTCTTCATCCTCCATTTCATAGCCAGGTTCAATGTCAAGTGTATAGTAGTATTTTCCTAAATCCAATGGCCAGTCCGCAGACAAGGACTTCGGCTGTCGTTCTTTTGGACTTATTGGATTAACTTCTATTTGTTCTTCTGTCTTGGCTACGGGCAGAAGTTCATCCCTTGTGTCTTGCCTTGACTGACCACTTCCCGAAGAAATCAGGAAGTGGTAGCCAAGCAGATAGAGAACAATAATCAATACGATAATGGCTTTATCTGTCGTTTTGAATTTAGAATCTGGCATTATTCACCTATCTTTCGAGTTCTGAGAACTTTCAATTGCTGGCGATAGTTCAAATTTACTACATTATGATTTTTGTCAAGGTTCAATGGAGGATTGAAAGCATCTATCAACTTCTGCTCGTCCGCATCAAAATTTGAGTTTGGAACAAAGAGTACCAACAAGCTATTCCGCATCCATGTGGTAATACTCATTTCATCTTTGTCAGTAAACTTTGTCTTTTTAGAATTAGGGTTCTTGTCTCTTGCTACAAAGGTATATCCCCAAAGGCATCCAAGTGACTTTCGAAGCGTTGATTTCCCTGCATTATTACCTGTTAAATGTATCTTAAACACCCGTGTATAAAGCGAGTCTTTAGTCACACCCGTATAGAGTACGCGATACTCAGTGCCCTCATAGTTCAAAGTAGTAAACACAGGTTGCTCCTTAATCATTTCTGTAGGCAACATTACATCAGGTCGAAGCAAAAATATATAGTTCCCAGGTGCTTCAACTGGCAACCCCTTTTTTATGTTTGAGGGATCGAATAATTTGTAAGATTCTATTGGTTTCATAACATAAACTTTATTTGATAGTATCTCCATTTTCATTAATTAAGCCAGCATAATACATAATTGCAATAGAGGGAGAGCGCATACGACCAGTGATATATTTACCCTTAAGCAATGTGTTAGTATTGATATTGTCGTTATCAGTATATGCTAAGTATAAAGTATCAAGATCAATTTTAAATGTCATTCCAGATTCCCTCTGTCCCGTACAAATATTTTTCATACGCTTAATGTTTGTATACATTTTTTGTTGCTTACCACTGAATATCTGCTTTGGCAGATTATCCACATTATAAAAAAACTGTTCTTTTGTAATCATGATAATTTTGTTAATAGGTAAATATTTTGTTTTCAATTCTCTATTTATTGTGTCTCTTCAATGCTTCTTCATACACTTTCTTTACCCGTTCACGAAGTGTCTGTGGACGAATGACGGTAAGGCTACGGCTACGAGACAACAACTCCATAACGAAGTCGTTTGTAATACGCAGACGTAAGGTGATACGAAACTCCTTATCGTTATCAACAAGTATTTGCTGGGTATGATGTAAGGGTACGGATTTTAAGAAACGACCGTCAAGAGCATCATAGCTGAGTTCAATGTCTTCGATAGGCATTTTCGTGTCATTCCAAATGCCATAACAGTCGCGAAAGAGAGTTTCAACGTCAATACTCTCATCGCGAACAAAATGACAGGACAGAACTTGTAAAGACTTAATACGGTCAAGTCCAAAACTCTTTAGTATGTTATTATCCATTGCCAACAAATACCATCGTTTGTTACTTTCTTTGAGGAAATGTGGTTCGACTTGTTTGTGGATTAATTCACCATCGCATCTATAAAGCTCATAGTCAAAAGCAATGATACGGGTTTCGCGAATTGCTTGAATAAGTGGCAACATAAGTCGACTACCCATAGGACGGTGATGTTCTGCCAATATGTATTTTTGCAAATGAGCATCGCTGTTGAGGGCAGCAAGTAAATCAAAGTCAAGCATCATGTCATCGAAACGATCAGACAAATAACCCGTAGAACGTTCAATGGTATACTCTCGACCATTGCTTTTCACTTTATAACCAAACTGGATATCAATATCAGTGAAATCACGTTGTAGGGTGCGTAAGCTGACAGAGCGAAAACCTCGTTTTTTCATTTCATCATTTACAAAGCTAAGTAATTCCTGCGTAGGCACAGGTCTACGACTATACTGTAATCTGTCTATTGTAAGTAGATAACGGATAAGACTTTCTATTGGTTTCATTTGGTTTGGTATTAATTCGATGCAAAGTTAAATAATGACAGCGACAAAAGATGTCGTTCCTTGATTTTTTTTATTATATCTTTCAACTCGGTTTCATGTACACACTTTCAAAAAACAGGAAAATGAGAAGCAAGAGATTAGTCCTCCATTGAAAAGACAAATCTCTTGCTTCTTACTTTCTTACCTCTTGCTTCTTAAAATCCTTACTTCTTGAAAGCTCTATTCCTCTTTATCCTCTTCCATCTCACAGATAGGCAATTGTCTGTCTATGACAGCATTAAATGCCACAATAGTCTCACTTCTTGCCAATCCAAGTGGTTGAAGTTTATCGTGAATGATGTTCAGCAAGTGGTGATTGTTGAAAGCATAAATCTTGATAAACAAGTCGTAGCCACCCGTAGTATAATGACATTCCACAACTTCGGGAATCTTCTTGAGTTCCTCTACTACATAGTCGAATGTCTCAGGAGCCTTGAGATAAAGACCGATATAAGCACAAGTTTGATAACCTATCTTCTCAGGATCGATAATAAACTGCGAACCTTTTAGTACACCAAGATTCGTCAACTTTTGTATTCTTTGATGAATGGCAGCCCCACTAACGTTGCATACCCTTGCAACTTCAAGAAAGGGGATACGTGCATCTTCAGCAATCAATTTTAGGATTTTCCTGTCTAATGAGTCTAATTGATGTTGTGTCATAATTTTATAATTTTTCCGCAAAGATACTATTAAAAAACGAATTTAGCAATTTTTTGACATAAAAAATAACAAATTATTCAAATTATAAGAAAGTATTTAGGAAAGTTAGAAGCAAGAAAGTAAGAGGCAAGAGATTAGTCCTCCATTGGCAAAGCATATCTCTTGCTTCTAACTTTCTTACCTCTTACTTTCTTACCTCTTACTATCTCCCGAATAACTAATCCTATATGCTTTTGCTTGACGCAAGCAACGCTTCACTTCGGTAATTATATGCATTGGTGTCTGTTTGTCAGCCTTTAATGAGACGGTGGCTTGCTCTCTGTCTTGGAGCGACATCCGACTGCGTTCCGCAATGATATAGTCAGTAAGGTTTTCAATGTCAATAATCTTATCGTTGACCTGAATGAGATACTTCGCCCTACCCTCTTCGTCAACTTGTCCGTTTGTACCTATATATATATATGTAACAGACGATTTCTTTGCCAAACGAGTGAGTTCCGTACCTTGTGGCTTCTCCAAATTCACCTTAGGCGATTCATTTCTCATGTGTGTGACAATCATGAAAAAGAATAGGACGGTAAAAATCAAATCTGGCAAAGAAGCTGTATTGAGCATGGGAACCGACCTGCGGGTTTGTTTGCGAAACTTAATCATTCCTTCCCTCCTTTCGTGTTCGTGGAATGGTAGGTCTCGGCAATATGCTGCGGAATCATATCCCGAATCATGATCTTCTGTTGGGTGGTCAGTGATTCAAACGAACTACCATAATGCTTGTTGGCAATGGCATTTCTTGCTTCCTTATACGCTTTCACCAATTCGTTTTGCACTTGGAAATACGTATCGTATGACGAGGAAGGATGAGCATCTATCGAAATCAAATGTTCGTTTCCTACCTTCATGATGAAACGTGAGGCATGATTGCGAAGTTGTCTTACAGACATTTCCTGTCCATCTACCAACAGCAGATTGTTTTCAGTAATCTCCAATCGTAACAACTTGTCTTTACTGATAAGTGTTTCCTCCATGACGTGTTCCTTTTCCATGGGAGGCAACTGACGCGTAAGTCCTTTGTCAATGTCCATTGACGACACCACCAAGAAGAATATCAACAGCATAAACGAGATGTCTGCCGTTGATGTGGTGTTCAATTCGGGCATTTCCAATTTGTTCTTACGTCTTATCATCTTTAATTGTTATTATGAATTTCCACTTTTACGCCAATTGCGCGAAGCCCCGAATACCACGGAGACAAACGCTATAATAATCAAGATACCACTCGTCCAGATAAACATATCAGACAACTTCAACCACCATACGTTTTCGTATGCTTTTCCATTCACCAAGATAGGAGCCTTGGAAGACAAGAGAAAGGTACATATCAATAGGATGAACGTACCAATCACCACAATATAAGCATTGCGCTTCACGGGAATGCCATTCTGCAATTTCTCTCCCTTTCCCCTTTTCTTCAACGAATTGAATATTGACCATGCAGCAAGACAAATGGCTCCGACAAACAATAGAAACATGAATATTAATAGCACATTGGTCATCATGGGCGCATTGAAACTTGGATTCTCCCAATAAGGCAGATGATAGCCAATGAGATAAAACATGGAAAAAATCACAACGATGACAGCGACTATCCCATAGAATATTTGCTTGGAAAGTTTTTCTGCCTGTTTCATAGTTTATTTTCCAGCTTGTTTTTTCTTGAGGTTGTTGATCGAATCCATCAGCGAAATGGCCGACTCTTCCATTTGCGAGGTGAGATGATTAATCTTCGACAGGATGTAATTGTAAAACAACTGCAACACCAAAGCGACGATGATACCGAAGATGGTGGTTATCAATGCCACCTTCATACCAGCCGCCACCACCGATGCATTCAAGTCGCCAGCCATCTGTATGTCATTAAACGCCATCACCATTCCGATGACAGTTCCCAAGAATCCCAACGATGGAGCCATGGCAATGAAGAGGGTAATCCATGAACAACCTTTTTCCAAGTTAGCTATTTGAACGGAACCATACGAAGAAATGGAACGTTCAATGTCTTCCAACGGTTCATTGATTCGTTCCAGACCTTGATAACAAATGGAAGCCACAGGACCTCTCGTATTTCTGCATTGTTCTTTGGCAGCATCAATCTCACCAGCCATGATTTTTTCATCTAAATCTGCCACAAATTTCTTGGCATTAATTTCCGACAGACTCAAATAGATGATACGCTCAATACAGAAAGCCAGTCCTAAGACCAATGCCAATGCCACAAGCGACATAAAGCCAGCATTTCCTTCTATAAACTTTTTCTTGATGGCTTTATGAAAACCGCCCTCCTCCATTTCCTCCATGTCGGCAAGTTCTTCATCAAATGCCGTTGTCAGTGAGTCTATCGCCATGCTATCAATCCATGCTTCTTCTACCTCCGCCTGAGAGGGAGAAGCCGACTGAGCGGCTACGGATGCTTGATTAGTCATTAGTGACATTATTAGCAAACAAACGATGCAAAGCATTCGTCTCATTTCATCAATAAATATTCTCATGTCTGTTTTTCTTTTCTAAACCAAATTTGCTTGCAAAGATATACAAAAAAATAGAAATACTCAATACCTTTTATGAAAAGTTCACGGTCAACTATCTTAACGTATTTGTTCATATCTTGATTGTATGATCAAAGAGAATCAATAGATAGGTCATGAAAGGTCCTGCATATTTCTTCAGCCATAGCGTTGAGAGCTACACATTCGGAACGGCTGATGTGACGTTTTCCATCGTCGTAGAGCCAAGGGCTCAGTATCAGCAAACGTCCATCAGCACAGGCATCGAATAAGGCATCTGTTGGTTTGTAATATTCACGGAATCCATTGTCAGTAAGGAGGACGAAAGGATGTTTTTCCTTTAACAACACCTGCATCACCATCTTCTCCTGCGGTGAGATAAATGGCGATACCATCAACACCCCCTTACGAGCCATCAGCACCCTACTGTTCATATAGTCGCGCAGAGCCTGGTTGTCACCATGCTCCGCTGCCTTCACAATGACACTTCTCACATGCACAACATCAAAGTGTTTTTCTGTCAACAATGCCACATTGCCTACGCCATCATATTTTCGACCGCCAATCTCAATATCTTTTTGCACCCTAAAATAGCCAGGTTTTAAACGTTTGGTAGCTAACCTCTGAGGGTTCATCTGAACATAACGAATCATCGAATGCAATTGCCCACGACGAGACAGGGGGCGAATAAATGGCCGTTCGGTAAAAATAGGAAAGGGATAGCTTTTACCCCCTTCATCCTTTGTCTCTGGTTCTTTTTCACCTTCGTTCATTACTTCCGAATTTAATTCGGAAGAAACTGACAAAGTATAAGCCCTGCCATGTTTCTTTACCCCTTGCCAATATCCCCGCACAACACTGCGAATACTTGTGTCTATCGCTCGTGTCACATATATAACAGCATGAAGATGATCGGGCATTAGACAAAACTGAAGAATACGAATAGCCGTATAATGCTTACACATCACATACAGTTCTTCAACAACAGCATTTCCCAAGGATGTCCGCTCTATTCGTGCCTGCGAGGGATCGTTTTCAGGTATTACCAGTGTTCCAAGCAACGGTTTACGTGTCGGCACCGTCAACGTAATATGGTACACTCCCACACCTTTCCATGCTGTCCCAGGCTCTTGCCATTGCCATTTCTCATGCTCAACCATATCGTTTTATTTATCAATTCTGTTTACCAATTGCCCATATCATTCTCAGCGTTTTTGTTTGCCATGTGTATGAAGGAGATGGAAGCCTGGAAAGTCTGTAAAAAAAATGAAGATTGAAAAATACATGTGACAAACACCAATTTTCCAATCTTCAATTTTTCAATCTTCAAGATTCAATCTTATCTGACGATAAACTTCTTTCCGTTCACGATAACCACACCCTTATAATTATCAGCTACACGCTGACCCGCGAGGTTGTAAACCTTTGCATTGCCATTGCTCATTTCAATGTTGGCAATACCCTCAGAAACGACCTCCGTTACGTCGATGGGTTGTACCTCTGGTGCACCTTTATATATATTATTGAACACACCCTCAATGTCATACAATTTGCCATCATCAGCGAAAGAGGAAACATCCAAGCCCTTGTACAATTGCACACGGTTCTCTGCATTGTCCACGGCAAAGAAATTGTTACCGTCTTTCACCACTTTCACGCCCTTCAAAACGATATAGTCGCAAATGTTATTCAAGGCAATCACATCGGGCAGGGTTACTTCTGTTGGTACAGGAGTCTCTTTGCCAACCACCGTAATACCATCGGTAGCCGTAGCGTCATTGTCTTTCATCTCATGAATGCCATAGTAGTTGTCGTAATCCATGATGACAGAACCTTGCAGCACGTCGCCTTGAGCGTATGGGAGAGCAGTCTTAAACAGCATGATGCACTTGCCATTGTCTCTCAGGTAGAGGTTTGTACCATCAACGTAAGTAACGAGGGCGTTGTTCAAAACCAACTTCACGTTCTTCGTGTCTTCCGTCAGAGCATTGATGTCGGCAATAGTCATTTCCATCAACTGTGCTTCCTTCTTAGTGAATGTCATTTCAGCACTCAGTTCTGCACCTTCCTCAAATGCCTTCACGGTGGTAGTTTCGGTCAGAGTAAATGGTTTGGTGTATTGAATAGCTGTGCTTGAAGAGATAGGATCTGTTCCGTCAACCGTATAATAAACCTCGTTATCAGGATTAGAAGGGATAATGGTCACGGTAGTAGATGTCTCAAACTCTTGCTCACCTTGGATAACCAATTCGGGTTCCTTCACCTCGTCGATGCTCAACGACTTGATTTCCCATGTGGCAGCTCCAGCTTCGCTACTGATATACTTGAAACCAAGCGTAATCTTCTTACCCGCATACTTAGACAAATCTACTTGTGTCTCAACGAAGTTCCAGTCGTTGTTGGTAAACCATGTAGGAATGGTGAGTTGTTCCCATTCTCCACCTTCCACCTTTGCCCAAAGCGTAGCTTCTTTTTCCATATCGGTAAAGAATCTACCCGTATGAGAGAACGACAATACAGGAGCCGTTACAGCAGACATATCGAATACGGGAGAAATCAACCAACTCTCGGTATCGTATGCTTTCTGATAATAACCAGAAGCCTTCATTCCGTATCTTGTATCATTTGCCCAGACAAAATTGAGTCCTTCTGGCAATGTCACGTCGTTGATGGTAAATGCACCTTGTCCTGTAGTGAAATCAATAGAATAAGGCACTTTCACCTCATCGGTAGGCTCTACCACGGGTGGTTCCTCACCTTGTCCGTTGGTATAATCCTTGGTAATATAAATCTCGTAAGCATCCTTGAAGATGATCAATATACCTTCTATATCGTATGTAGCATCTTCCTCTACTGCACCTTGCACGAGCTTATATCTATCGTAAATCATCACCTCATCATCACCTACGCAAGCATAGAGATTGGTAAAATTGCCCTCCTGTTTAGAAACGATTTTTGCGCCCTTAATCTTGATAAGCTCGCAAATATTTGCTTCGTTCTTGGCTTCAGCGATAGTCATGGTCTTAGCCGTTGCCGTTCCAGCGGTTGCCGTAATCTTGTTAGCATTGGTATTGTCAGTCTTGACCAGTTCGGGAGTCTTATTATACAAGGTATATTTTCCGATAACCGTACCGTTCAATGTCTGACCCGTCGTGAATGACAAATCAGTCTTGAAGAAGTCGATTGCACCACTGTTGTCACGAACATAAATGTCATTACCAGAAGCGTACAACACCTGTGCATTGTTGAGTTTCAAGATGGCCTCTGTTCCATCGGCAAGAGCCTTGAATGCAGCAATATTATCTACTGTCTGCAAGTCTGTAGGTTCGGGAGTAGGCTCTGGAGTTTCGTCTGAGCCACCTTCGCCAGCATCAGCGGTAATTACCAAAGAGAGGAAATCAAATTGTCCTGCCTTTGATTCACCATCAGAACCATAGAGAGCCTTCTCTCCAACAGTAAATGACACCTCAGCTGCATTACCTGTCCACGTTACGGTCTCGTCACCAACAGCCTGTGTTGCTATCGTTCCCGTTGAAGCAGTAACCTCAGCAAGCCTTCTCTTTCCTTGATTAGAAATGTTGAAGACAATCTTTGTCATGTTACCAGCAGAGTTGGTAATGGTAAGCGTGTTCTTGGCGTACAATCTCAAATCCTTGCCAGTAGTGTTAAAAGTAGGATTTGTTGATCCGTCATTCTTAACAGCTGTAAATGTAAACGTACCATTGGTTGACGTGTTGCCAGTGTCTTTGTTACCAGCATTCTGAATGTCTTCTGCACTAAACGTAAAGTCGCCTGCGAAGACGTTCGTACCTCCCACGAACAAAACCGTCAGGAGTGTAAATAAGCGTAATAATTGTTTCATAATAAGTGTTTTTAGATATTTCATGCAAATATACTAATTTTTTTCGATACAACAAAAATATTCTCTTCGTTTTTCTCTCTTTCTAAAGATTATGTTTACATCAAATAAAGACCAGATTTACATGAACCAAACATAGTATCTATGAAGTGCAAACCTTTCCCCAAGCGAGGAACCGATGGTAACCATATAAGAAACCGATGGTTACTATGCAAGGAACCGATGGTTACTATGCAAGAAAAAAAGAGAGCCACATATTGATGCGACTCTCTTTATAATATTGTTGAGAAGTAATTAAGCTAAAGTAATCTTGTTATCCTCGCCCTTTACTTTACCTTCCTTCAAAAGCCAACCAATTCCGAGATAAGTCTCTTCAACGGTAATCTTAGCTTTCTTAGAAATTTCTGCAACGGTCAGAGCCTTTTCTGCCTCAGCCAAAGCATTGTAAACATCACCAGCGCGGAAGCCCACGTTCTCAGCATTAACTGCTACTTCTACTTTCTTTACTACTTTCTTAGGAGCTGCTGCCTTTTTGGTAGCTGCTGCTTTTGCTGTAGTTTCTTTCTTTTCTGCCATAATTTTTATTAAAACAATTAAATAAATTGAGTTACCTTAATGTCAATCTTTTCTTTTTTAACGCTGCAAAATTAGTAATTTATTTTGAAACATCAATGAATTATTTTTCAGTAAATCAGCGATTTAATTAAATTGTAACATCAATTTTTAATTTTCTTGACGTAAGTCAAGTTTTATTTGCAGTTCTTCCAATTGTTTTACATCTAATTCTGATGGAGCATCGAGCATAACATCACGACCAGAATTGTTTTTGGGGAATGCAATGCAATCGCGGATGGAATCCAGACCTGCCATGATGGAAACGAAACGGTCTAATCCGAACGCCAATCCTGCATGAGGTGGAGCACCATACTTGAAGGCATTGATGAGGAATCCAAATTGTGCCATTGCCTTCTCAGGAGTGAAACCAAGAATCTTAAACATCTTTTCCTGCAACTTTCCGTCATGGATTCGCAAAGAGCCACCACCCAACTCTACGCCATTGCAAACGAAGTCGTATGCTTTTGCACGTACTTTCTCAGGTGCCGTTTCAAGCAATGGAATGTCTTCGGGATTAGGCATAGTAAACGGATGGTGCATAGACATGAGACGCTGCTCCTCATCGCTCCACTCGAACAAGGGGAAATCGACAATCCAAAGACACTCAAACTTATTCTTATCACGCAAGCCAAGTCGATTGCCCATTTCAAGACGCAACGCACAAAGTTGCACTCGTGTCTTGTTGGCATTGTCTCCACTGAGCATCAGTACCAAATCGCCATCCTTAGCACCCATCTTCTCCTTCACACTCTGCCAAATCTCAGGTGCATAGAACTTATCGATAGAACTCTTGACCGTACCGTCCTCGTTGTATTTCACGTAAACCATACCCTTGGCTCCCACCTGTGGACGCTTCACGAAATCAGTGAGTTGGTCGAGTTGCTTACGAGTGTAGTTGGCACAACCAGGTACGCAGATGGCTCCAATGTATTCCGCATCGTTGAACACGCCAAATGTACCCGTACCTTTCAGCACGTCCATCAGTTCCACAAACTCCATACCAAATCGCAAGTCAGGTTTGTCTGAACCAAAACGGCGCATAGCCTCATGCCAAGGCATTTGTTGCAACTTAGCTGGCAGTTCTACACCTAATATATTTTTAAACAATTGTCTGCACATCTCCTCAAACAAATCGGTAACGTCTTCTTGGTCAACGAAAGACATTTCACAGTCGATTTGCGTAAACTCAGGTTGACGGTCGGCACGAAGGTCTTCGTCTCTGAAGCACTTGGCAATCTGGAAATAGCGGTCGAAACCGCTGACCATCAGCAATTGCTTGAGTGTTTGCGGACTTTGAGGAAGAGCATAGAACTGTCCTGGATTCATGCGAGAAGGAACCACGAAGTCGCGAGCACCCTCTGGAGTAGAGCCTATTAATATAGGTGTTTCCACTTCGATGAAGTTCTGTGCATCGAGAAAGTTTCTTATCATGGTGGTCATACGATGTCTCAACTCAAGATTCTTACGCACTACAGGTCTTCTCAAATCCAAGTAGCGGTATTTCATACGAATGTCATCGCCACCGTCAGACTCGTCTTCAATGGTAAAAGGAGGCGTGAGACTTTCGGAAAGGACATTCAACTCCTTGGCAAGAATCTCTATGTCGCCCGTGGGAATCTTGGCGTTCTTGCTTTCACGCTCACTGACAACACCCTTGACCTGAATGCAAAACTCCCTACCCAACTTATTGGCACGAGCACACAGTTCTTCATTGTCAGCCTCGTTGAATACCAATTGCGTCAAACCATATCTGTCACGCAAGTCAACGAAGGTCATTCCACCCATTTTACGAGTGCGTTGCACCCATCCAGCCAATGTAACTTGTTTACCCGCATCGGAGAGGCGAAGCTCTCCACAAGTATTTGTTCTATACATATTATTAAGTTTGTTTTTATTTTGATGCGCAAAAGTACAACATTTTGTTGGAATTATAAAAAAAAAATTCGACAAATGCTTTACGTGCCACAAAAAAACACTATCTTTGCAGAAACAAATCATTTAAACGTATGGTAAAGAAATATTTCTCAACGGCTATTCTTTTGTTATTTTCTATCTCCATGATGGCGCAAAACGCTAACGACGTGTTGACAACCACCAGGAAAGTGAACAATTATTTCATGAACAAATATGCAGACCCTACAGTTCCTACGTTTGTGAGGAAAATCCGCCCAAGTAGCTTATGGACAAGAGGCGTGTATTATGAGGGACTGATGGCGCTCTACGAGATAGACCCAGACCAGAGGTATGCTGACTATACCGACAAATGGGCAAACTTCCACAAATGGGAACCACGCAATGGTGTGAAGACCACTGATGCCGACGACCAATGTTGCGGACAGACATACGTGGACAGATATATCCAAACAGGAAGCAAAAACCCACAGAAGATTAAGGCAATCATTGAAAACCTCGATAACCAGATGGCAACTGGCAAGTTGGGATATTGGACTTGGATTGATGCCATTCAGATGGCAATGCCCCTTTATTTCCAAGTGTATAAAATCACGGGAGACAGGAAATATGCCGACCACGCCATGAAGATGTATAGATGGACGAGAAACGAATGTGGCGGAGGATTGTTTAACAAGCAAACGGGCTTCTGGTGGCGTGATGCCGACTTTGTTCCACCTTACAAGGAGAAAGATGGTAACGATTGTTATTGGAGCCGCGGCGATGGATGGGTTTATGCCGCATTGGTACGTGTGATGAACCAATTACCCAAGAAGGACAAGTATTACAAGGAGTTGAAGAAAGACTTTATTCTGATGAGCAACGCCTTTGCCTCTTGCATACGTGAAGATGGTTTCTGGAATTGCAGCCTCGTATCTCCCACTACCTTCGGGGGCAAGGAAGCCACAGGAACAAGTCTTTTCCTCTATGGCATGAGTTGGGGAGTAAGAAACAAAATATTGAAAGCAAAAATCTATAAGCCCATCTGTGACAAGGTGTGGAAAGCACTGGAAACAGAAAGTGTACATGCTGACGGATTCCTGGGTTATGTACAAGGTACGGGAAAACAACCTTCCGACTCACAGCCCGTCACCTATACAAGCGTTCCAGACTTCGAGGATTTTGGAACGGGTTGTTTTCTCTTAGGAGCATGTGAATATTTTAAATTAGTAAAAAATAATTAATTATTGAATAAAAAAGATTAATTCTTTTAATCTTACGTGTTCAATTTTAGTCTTTTAGTTAAATTTGCAGACGTTTTTAATCATAAAGATATGAAAAAGTTATTTTTATTCACGGTCATATTATTTACAAGCATGACTTTAGTCTATGCACAAGACAATGCAGAGATTAAATTTGACAAGGTGTCACACAACTTTGGAACATTCTCAGAGAGCGATCCCGTGCGTGAATGTACATTCACCTTCACCAACGCTGGCAAAGCTCCCTTGATTATCAATCAAGCAGTGGCAAGTTGTGGCTGCACCATCCCATCATACACCAAACAACCGGTAGCACCTGGACAAAAAGGTGAAATCAAGGTGACATACAACGGAAAAGGCAAATTCCCCGGACATTTCAAGAAGACCATTACCGTGAGGACAAATGGTGTTCCCGAAATGACTCGATTGGTGATTGAGGGAGAAATGACAGAAGCTAAACAATAAAAAATAAATATCATCGGATGAAAAAAATATTATTGCTATCTTGTTTCATCCTCGCCACATCTCTTTCTTGGGCTTCAGGCTTCTATCGCCTGCCCATGGAGATTACGCAGTCGGATGGAACAAGATTAACTGTTATAGGACACGGAAACGCATACTTTAATTGGATAACAACCGCTGATGGCGTAGTCATCAAAAGACAAGGTAATGACTTTTATATCGCAGAGATAGACGAGTTGGGTAACGTGAAGGCAACGACACAACTTGCTCACAACAAGGAGCAACGCAGCTTATACGAACAAGCTCTCGTATTGAAGCAAGACAAGGAAAAGTTCTTGCAATTGGCAAAAAGCAATATGAGAAAAGCCGCAAAGAAAGCCAGCATCAATCCCAACAGCAGATATACGCCTCATGTAGGTAATACGAAAGGTATCGTTATCTTGGCTGAATTTACAGATACAGCATTCACCTTACCCAATCCCAAGAAGTCGTTTGAGTATTATTTCAACGGCGATCATTATGGAGACAGGGAATTGGTAAATGGAGAAAGTGCTTTGTCAGGTTGTGTGAAAGATTATTTCGAGGATTGCAGCTTTGGTAAATTCTCCCCGTCCTTTGACGTATATGGTCCAGTGAAGTTGAATAGGAAACATTCATACTATGGTGGCAGGGGCAAAGGAAGTTCATTGGTGAAAGATGCCTGCACGGCAGCCGATGACCTCATTGACTTCTCCAAACCAGAATACGATTCAGACGGTGACGGCTATGTGGATTTCGTCTGTGTGGTCTTCGCTGGTTACTCAAGCAGCTTCTTGGTGAATCCCGAATATTGGATTTGGCCCTCTTCGTATCGCAGTAATGTAGGTACCTTTGATGGTGCGAAAGTATATAGATGGTTGGATTGCAATGAGTTGAATGGATTTCCAGGCGCATTCTCAACAGCTCCCTTTTGCCGTATCAACGGTATTGGCTTGTTCTGTCATGAGTTCTCGCATTGCTTGGGACTTCCCGACCTCTATCCCCAAAGTCAGGAGGCTATCGACAACCAAGAAATGGAGATTTGGGACTTGATGGACTTTGGCGAATATCTTGCCAATGGCTACAACCCACCTGCATATACAGCTTGGGAACGTGAGACAATGGGATGGATGACCATCGACACGTTGAAAAACGATAAGAAAAACGTCAGCATATTACCTATTGACGAAGGAGGAAAAGCATATCGTTTCATGAATCCCAACGACAAGAACAAGAGAGAGTATTTCTTGTTGGAAAACATTCAAAACAAGGGATGGAACAGCAAGCAAAAGGGACATGGACTGCTCGTTTACCACGTAAACTATGCTTCAGACATAGTAAACGTGAGCGATTATCCCAATAATGTAGCAGGAAAACCACGAATGGCTGTCGTTCCAGCAGATGGCTGGCTATTGAGTTCTTATAAAGTGGGAGTGGATATTAATCCTAAAACAGGCGTAGAATATACCAATGCCGAATATTACAATAACATTGCCGGTGATCCTTTCCCTGGAATCAATAATGTTTACGACTTGAGATACGACATGAATTTGCCTAACTACAATTGGCAAATTGGTGATCCAGAAGTGAAACATGCTCTTCTCAACATCAAGGAAAATGCAACAGGAGAGATTACTTTCGATTTCATCACAGACATCACCGATGGCTTTAGCCAGACTACCATTGATCTCAAGGCTGATGATGCTATTTACACTCTTGATGGTAGAAAGATCAACATGAATAATCACATGCAATTGAACAAGGGTATTTACATCAAGAACAATAAGAAGTTTATCGTCAGATAAGATGAAGATTGAAGATTGAAAATTGAAAATTGAAGATTGAAGATAAAAAAATGAAGATTGAAAAATAGATGTTACGTTACATTCATTTTTCAATCTTCATTTTTATAGTCTCTCAACTTCTTTGTAGTTAAGGAGTTTAGAAGTTAAGGAGTAAAGACAATAGTCTTTCTTGTTGAATCACACAGATAAAGACATTTGTCTGGACTATTGAAATACTTTTTACTCCTGTACTCCTACAACTTGTGAATGTTGAATCTATTACTCAATAAACTCTTGGTCCGAAAATGCTGGTGCCAATCCTTACCATCGTGGAATGACATTCTATCGCAATCTTATAATCGTGACTCATACCCCATGAACGCTCATTGAAGAGTGGGTCGTCTTGGAAATACTGGGCTTTGACTTCATCGAAGAAATCTGCTGCTTGCATCATTTCCTTCCTGATTTGACTCTCATCATCTACAAAAGAAGCCATCATCATCAAACCACGAATCTGTATGTTTTGTAGTTGTTTCCATTCACCTCTAGCAAGCAACTCCCGACATTCATCTAAGTCGAAACCACTCTTTGTCTCTTCTTTCGCCAAATGTAGTTCGAGAAGTACATCTATCTTTCTCCCACATTTTGCTGCTTGCTTGTCTATTTCCTTCAACAACTTCAATGAGTCAACAGCCTCAATCATGGAAATATAGGGAGCGATATACTTCACCTTATTGGTTTGTAAATGACCAATAAAGTGCCACTGAATATCTTTGGGCAAGCTCTCTACCTTCTTAGCCAACTCCTGTTCTCTGCTCTCTCCAAAAATTCGTTGTCCTTCTTGATAAGCAGCTTCTATATATTCATTGGGATGAAACTTACTCACCGCTACCAATTTAACGTCTTGGGGCAATTCAGAAAGAATTTGGCGAATAGATTCTCTAACTGGGTACATCATTGTTCGTATTCGGGCTTATCCTCTTTTTGAGGTTTTATGATTTCATCATGGGTATAGACATCCATGATTTTAGTCTCGGTGATATTAGAGATGACATAGTCGATTAGCGTTCCAGACATCACATCCTCGATGTTCTTCACCGCAGCGTTGAAATTAGAGGCTTGTACCAAATAAGTCACGCTGCTACGTTTCTCCTTTTCCGTTTTCTCATCAATGGTGATGAACGACAGGCGAGCCTTATACCAACGGTCGTCGTTGACGTTCTCACTGAAGAAAATCTCGGAATATGCAGCTGGAGTGATATTCTTCACCTCAAATTCTCCACTCACGTATGAAGTCATCTCTTGTGTAATCATCACCTCAGCCTCACTGAAACTTAAAGCCTCAACTACATACAATTCTGTAATCTTCTTCTGTGAAGCATCGTCCATCTGACGCTCATAACGCACGGATGTCTCAAACCATTTACTTGTTCTGCTATTCATGATTTTATTTATTTTCGTTGATTTAGTGCGCAAAGATATATAAAATATTTGAGAATCTAAATACAATTTGTCAATAAGTTTATCTGTTTTCCATTATTTTTGTTCTTATTTTATCTATAAAAAGGGAGATTTTTATTACCTTTGCACCGCAATATAAAAAATAAGGAAATGCCAGAAATATCTGTACGTGGTCTTGAAATGCCTGAGTCGCCTATTAGAAAGTTAGCACCATTGGCTGCTGCGGCTAAAAAGAAAGGCATCAAGGTTTACCATCTTAATATCGGACAGCCCGACCTCCCTACTCCTAAAGTTGGCTTGGATGCGTTGAAAAACATAGACCGTGAGATTTTAGAGTATTCTCCCAGTCAGGGATATTTGTCATACCGTGAGAAATTGGTGGGGTATTACAAAAAATACAACATCAACGTTACTCCCGATGACATCATTATCACCTCTGGTGGTTCTGAGGCAGTGTTGTTTGCATTCATGAGTTGCCTAAACCCTGGAGACGAAATCATCGTGCCAGAACCAGCATACGCCAACTACATGGCTTTCGCCATATCTGCGGGCGCAAAGATTCGCACCATTGCCACCACCATCGAAGAGGGATTCTCACTTCCCAAGGTAGAGAAATTTGAGGAACTCATCAATGACCGCACACGTGCCATCATGATATGCAACCCCAATAACCCCACGGGCTATCTCTATACACGTAGGGAAATGAATCAGATCAGAGACTTGGTCAAGAAATACGACCTATACCTTTTTTCAGACGAAGTATATCGCGAGTACATATATACTGGTAGTCCATATATCTCAGCATGTCACTTAGAAGGGATAGAGCAAAACGTCATTTTGATTGACTCCGTTTCTAAACGTTATTCAGAATGTGGAATACGCATTGGAGCACTTATCACCAAGAACAAGGACGTGCGCTCTGCCGTGATGAAGTTTTGCCAAGCTCGTCTTTCTCCACCATTGATAGGACAGGTAGTTGCAGAGGCTTCATTAGATGCTCCCGAAGAATATTACAGAGACGTGTACGACGAGTATGTAGAGAGACGTAAGTGTTTGATTGACGGGTTAAACAGGATTCCCGGCGTTTACTCTCCCATTCCAATGGGCGCATTCTATACCGTTGCCAAATTGCCAGTTGACGATAGTGAGAAATTCTGTCGTTGGTGCTTGGAGAAATTCAACTATGAGGGAGAAACGGTAATGATGGCTCCTGCCGCTGGTTTCTATACCACACCAGGCGCCGGTATCAACGAGGTGCGTATCGCCTACGTATTGAAAAAGAAAGACTTGCAAAGAGCTTTGGTGGTTTTGCGCAAGGCACTGGAACTATACCCTGGCAGAACATTGGAAGATTAATACGCTATCACGAATCATCATAGAAGACATTGAACTTTCCTCTATTCATAGCAAAACGCATTTATACGGATAACAAAGAGAAACGACAAGTTTCAAAACCTGTTATCCGAATAGCTACGGCTGGCGTGGCTATCGGTCTTGCCGTGATGATTATCTCCGTATGTGTGGTTTTAGGATTCAAACACACCATCAGAGACAAAGTGGTGGGATTTGGCAGTCATATCCAAGTGGCAGACTTCCTGACCCTGCAATCATCAGAACAATATCCCATCCAAATGGATGATTCGATGATGAACGTACTCAAGAAAATAGAGGGAGTGAAACATGTGCAGAGGTATGCTTATAAGCAAGGTATTCTAAAAACCGACAATGATTTTTTAGGGGTTCTTTTCAAAGGTGTTGGACCAGAGTTTGACTCGACATTCATCCATCAAAACATGATAGAAGGTTCTCTACCCCATTTCTCGGACGAAAGTAGTAGTAACAAATTGGTTATATCAAAGACCATTGCCAACCAACTGAAGCTAAAAATCAATCAAAAGATATTTGGTTATTTCATTGACCACCAAGGAGTGAGAGCACGCAGATATACCATTGCAGGCATTTACCAAACCAATCTCTCACAATACGACAAGGTGATTTGTATGAATGACCTATACTCTGTGGTAAAGCTGAATGGCTGGGAGACAGACCAAGCCAGTGGCGCAGAACTGACCGTACACGATTTCAACCATGTCAATGAAGTGGAAGACCAGGTGATTAACCAAGTAAATAGAACTGTTGACAAGTATGGCGAAACATATTCTTCTCAAACCATCAAGGAACTCAATCCCGCCATCTTCTCATGGTTGGATTTGCTCGACCTGAACGTTTGGATTATCCTTGCCTTGATGACTGCTGTGGCAGGTGTCACGATGATAAGTGGATTGCTGATCATCATTCTTGAACGTACCAACATGATAGGTGTTCTCAAGGCAATGGGCGCAAGAAACAAGACCATTCGACGCACATTCCTCTGGTTTGCAATATTTATCATTGGAAGAGGTCTTTTATGGGGTAATATTTTAGGAATAGGACTTCTTCTGATTCAAAAATACACGTCTTTAGTAAAACTCGACCCTGCTACTTATTACGTGAGCACAGTTCCCATCGAGTTTAACATACCCTTAATTATTCTTATCAACATAGCCACAATGCTGATTTGCGTGCTGGTGTTGATTGCTCCCAGCTACCTCATTTCTCACATCCATCCCGTGAAAGCCATTCGATACGAATGATTATGTAGGATAATACAATATAACAAAAAAAAAGGGTTCTCTTTTCGAGAACCCAATATAATCTAATCCTATAGATAACGCAAAAAACTAATTCTTTGGTTTCAAGTTTGTTGCAGCCAACATCTCAGAAACTTCGTCGTTGATGCGTTGAGCGAAATCCTTCACAGACATCGTAGCCTGTTCGCCACCACCTTGCTTACGCATGGAAACAAGTTGTTCGGCAGACTCCTTCTCACCAACGATAGCCATGTAAGGTACACGTTTCAACTCATAATCGCGAATCTTGCGACCGATTTTCTCATTACGATCGTCCACTTCAGCACGTACACCCTGAGCTTCCAAGTATTCAGCTACTTCCTTCGCATAGTCGTTGTACTTCTCAGAAATAGGAAGGATTGCCACCTGCTCTGGCGTGAGCCACAATGGGAAGTGACCAGCAGTATGCTCGATGAGCACAGCCGTGAATCTTTCCATAGAACCGAATGGAGCACGGTGAACCATTACAGGGGTTTGCTTGGTATTATCTTCTGCGGTGTATTCCAACTGGAAGCGTTGTGGCAAGTTATAGTCAACCTGTATCGTTCCCAATTGCCAACGACGGCCAATGGCATCTTTTACCATGAAGTCGAGCTTTGGACCATAGAAAGCAGCTTCACCATATTCCACCTTGGCATTCAGACCTTTCTCCTTACAAGCCTCGATGATGGCGTTCTCGCTCTCAGCCCACACCTCATCAGAACCAATATATTTCACTTTATCCTTGGGGTCGCGTAAAGAAATCTGAGCTTCTACGTTCTCAAACTTAAAGATAGAGAACACAGCCTGAATGATATCCATCACACGAAGGAACTCACCTTTCACTTGATCAGCACGACAAAAGATGTGAGCATCGTCCTGAGTAAATGAGCGTACACGCGTAAGTCCGTGCAACTCACCACTTTTCTCATAACGATAAACAGTACCAAACTCAGCAATACGCAAAGGTAAGTCTTTGTAAGAACGAGGTTTGTTGGCAAATATCTCACAGTGATGAGGACAGTTCATAGGTTTCAACATATATTCCTCACCTTCCTCTGGAGTGGTGATAGGACGGAAAGCATCCTTGCTGTAATGTGCATAGTGACCACTTGTAACGTAAAGATTCTTACCACCGATATGCGGAGTGATAACCTCTTGGTAACCAAAGTTCTTTTGGATTTTACGCAACATCTCTTGCAAACGCAGACGAAGGTCAGTACCCTTCGGCAACCAGATAGGTAATCCCTTACCCACCCTATCGCTAAACATAAAGAGCTCCATCTCCTTACCAATCTTGCGGTGGTCGCGCTTCTTAGCCTCTTCCAACATCACAAGATACTCATCGAGCATTTTCTTCTTGGGGAAAGAGATACCATACAAACGTTGCATCTGCTCACGCTCAGCGTCACCACGCCAGAAAGCACCAGCCACGCTGGTCAACTTCACCGCCTTGATAAGACCGGTAGAAACGAGGTGAGGACCGCGGCACAGGTCTGTAAACGCGCCTTGCGTATATGTTGAGATAGAACCATCTTCAAGGTCTTGTTCGATATGTTCGCACTTGTATGTCTGTCCATCCTCGGCAAACTCCTTCAATGCGTCAGTCTTTGCTACCTCTCTGCGTACAACGGGCTCATCTTTCTTGGCAAGCTCCATCATCTTAGCCTCGATGGTGGGGAAGTCGCTTTCCTTGATCATTTCCCCGTCCTTCAGCAGCACATCGTAGAAGAAGCCATTCTCCACGGCTGGACCGAAACCAAACTGGATACCAGGATACAATTCTTTCAATGCCTCCGCCAGCAAGTGTGCAGACGTGTGCCAGAAGGTATGCTTACCCTCCTCATCGTCAAACTTAAACAAGGCGATGGTAGCATCAGAGGTGATTGGACGATTAAGTTCTACTGTCTCACCATTAACGGCGCAAGATACAACGTTGCGTGCGAGAGCCGGTGAGATGCTCTCGGCGATTTGA
>AUXO017559004.1_pt1 | contig 23391 bp, 23 predicted proteins | sample 768731 | NCBI WGS metagenome assembly AUXO01 (sample SAMN02715735, study PRJNA202380) | gut metagenome | biome: sheep rumen | host: Ovis aries | place: New Zealand: Palmerston North | reverse complement strand
GAATTCGAAGAAAAACAATGGAAATTTATGAGGTAGATTCATGAAAATGAAAAACGCATATGTTTATTCAAACGAACTTTACCACCATGGCATAAAAGGTCAGCAGTGGGGTGTTCGTAGATACCAAAATGAAGATGGCACCTATACCGCTGAAGGACGTAGTCGTTATGGTATTAAAGGTGCTATGGGTGGAATTAGACAGAAAATTCACAATTTTCGTGTGAACAGAGCTCGAAAATATGGTGAAAAGATGGCTAATCGAGCCAGTAGAAACTCCCAATATGCTAGAGAAGAAGCTGAAGAACATAGAATAGCTCGCGACGATCTTAAAAAGAACGGCCGTCATTCTCAGACATACGCCAGATGGAAAAACGACCAGTATGACGTCGATGTACAAAAGTATAGGAGTGCATTATTGGATGAAGAATCCGATGAAGTAGATGCCGAAACTGGACAGAGACTTAAAAAGTATTCTTATAACGAAGCTAACAATTCTGCTACTGTTGCAGCCGGTGCTAAGTATTTGGCTAGAAGTATTCCAGCATATGCTGATATGAAAGTTGGCGAGCTTCAGCAGGAGCATCATAGAAGCTATAAGCGTTCTGTTGAAACCGCGAGAATTTGGGAAAGAGCAAACAGGGATATTATGAACATACCGTTTGACGAAGATCATTTCAAAGAATACAGAAAGCAGGTCAAAACAGCTTTTAAACAGGCTCTCGGAGCAGCTTACTATAACGAAAAAGATGGCTGATTTACTGGATGGTGCATGAAATGAGCAATTTTAAGTCAAATATTTTATGCCACCACGGTATTCTTGGACAGCAATGGGGAAAACGCAATGGACCACCATACCCGCTTGGTGGCGGTGATTATAGTAAACGAGAAACTCAAGAGATTTACAAGGCTCGTAGAAAAAAGAATAGCATCTACAATAAGAAGCACTTCGACACTGTAATTAAAGGAGGAACCAATTTGTCGACGCTATCTTACAACAAAGATAGGACGAAAGGCGCTGACATGTTTTATGCTACTTATCAAAGAGCAGATAAGGACCAGTATAATGCATTGTTTAATAAGAAAGTTCCTCAGCCAATTTATGATAAAGATGGAAACGAAATTGGCACTGGCAATTTTTATAAATACAGGATCGACAACAAACTTGATTCTGACATGAAGATTGCCAGCGAAGATTCTGGTGCAGAAGCTTTTCTCGATCTTTATAGCAAAGACCGAGATTTTTACAATTTTGTAACAGATCCTTCTAGAATGCAGGCTCATTTTGTTGATAGCAAATACAAATTCAAGGGATACCGAGAAAGTCGTGATGCTCTCAATAGAATGAAAAAGCCTGGATACAAACCGACGGAAGATGACATTAGAACTATCTACAGAATGTTTAATTATGTGATTCCTTCTGACGCCGGCGGAAACGCTAGAATGGCAAACGATGTTGCTAAACAACGAGCGAAATTCTTTAATGTGCTTGGAAAAAAAGGATACGGCGGTGTTCTTGATACAAATGATGCTATTTACGGGGCATTTCATGCTAGGGCACCAGTGATAGTTTTTGATCAGTCTCAGATTATTTCGACAAGCGCTCAAAGAGTTTCCACTTCTTCAAAATACTTTTCAAGTATGGTATTTGCGGGTAGAAAGGCTATAGGACTTTAGGATATGGGGTTTACGTATTCTGCAGAACTCTATCATTTTGGAGTTAAAGGTCAACAGTGGGGCATTCGTAACTATCAGAACGAAGATGGGTCATATAAGCCTGGCGCTGAAGGACGTTATGCTCCAGATAGTTTGACCGGAAAGGCACATGCAGCTTTGTCTGCAAATTACCAAAAAGCTCACGGCGTTTCAAAAGAAAAAGCAGACGCGGCAGCCGCAAGAGATGTTGAATTTGCGAAAAAAGCGGCCATAGCTGCCGCTGCCGTGACGTTAACTGCTGCTGGTATATACGCGTATAGAAAGTATGGAATGGAATACGCGGATGAAACTTTAAAGGCTGGGACAACTATTCAGACACTTTCCATGGATACAAATCGTTTAAATAACGGTAAAGCATTCTATACGGCTTATACGGAAAGTGATAAACAATCGTATGTTGGACAGTTTGGTAAAGATGGTCAGGAAGTATTTGGCATTCAGACTGGCAGTGGCGAGAATAAGTACAAGTTGCAGGCAACTACTGAAAAGGAACTGAAGATTGCTTCGCTTAAGAGTTCTGAGAAAGCATTTAATGATCTTATGAAGAACGATGCTGAGTTTAAAGCCATGGTTGAGAAAAATGTGTCTAATAAACCCGGTTTGAATGGTGCCAAAACAGCTTATGAAAAGTTTAATGCCAGAGCTCTTCTCGGAAATGATGATGACTCAACAGCGATGCAAAAGAAGTTCTATGGCGAACTCTCTAAAAGAGGCTATCAGGGTGTTGCCGATGTTAACGACCGAAAGTATTCGGGATTTAATACTAAAGCCGCTATCGTGTTTGATAAAGACAGTTTCAAGAAGACTGTTGATGGTAACATTGATGTAAAAGTCGATAAGATTACAGACAATGAGATTAACGCCGGCAAGAAGTTTGCCACAAATAAAGCTATTGTAGATGTTCTTACTCAGCCGGCAACCGTAGCTGGAGTGTCTGCTTATGCTGCTCTCATGGCAACGTCTTCGCATATGAGCAAAACTCAGAAGAGCCTTGCTGAGGAAAAGGAAAACAAAGGAAACAGCAAAAAGAAAGCTAAAAAGGAGGACTAAGCATGCCGTCTTTAACCGAGCGTATCCAGCATGCTTGGAACGCTTTTTTTAATGACGAAACAAATAGAACGTATATACGAGATACTGGTCCTGGATTTTATAGTAATCCGTTTAGAAATAGACTGAGCAGAGGTCATGAACGTTCTATCGTTTCGGCCGTTTACAACAGAATAGCGATCGATTGCGCAGCGGTTGAAATACGGCACGTTAGAGTCGATGAAAACGGAAGATATTTAGAAGACATCGATTCTAAGTTGAACTATTGTCTTTCGACAGAGGCGAATATAGATCAAACTGGACGAGCGTTTATCCAGGATGTTGTCATGTCCATGCTTGATGACGGTGTTGTGGCAATTGTGCCTGTAGATACAAGCGTTAATCCAATTACGAATAACTCATACGATATATTATCGATGAGAGTCGGAAAAATTAAAGAATGGTATCCACAGCATATCCGCGTCGATCTATATAACGATCGAAATGGACAGCACAAAGAACTCACTTTGCCTAAAAAGTCTGTCGCTATTGTCGAGAATCCGCTATATGCTGTAATGAATGAACCAAATTCGACATTACAGCGTCTTATTCGAAAACTTAACATACTAGATGCGATAGATGAACAAAGCGGTTCCGGTAAATTGGATTTGATTGTGCAACTTCCGTATACTACAAGAACCGAAGCTCGTAGACAGCAGGCTGAGCAGCGTCGAAAAGATATTGAGGTGCAGCTTGCTGGAACGAAATATGGTATCGCATATATCGATGCCGCTGAACATGTTACTCAGCTTAATCGTTCAATCGACAATAACCTTATGTCACAAATCGAATACCTGACGAGTATGCTTTATAGCCAGTTGGGTATTACCGAAGACGTCATGAAGGGTACAGCTGATGAATCAATTATGCTGACATACTATAATCGAACTATTGAACCGATTCTTTCGGCCATTTCGAATGAAATGCGGCGTAAATTTTTGACAAAAACCGCGCGTTCACAGTTGCAGTCAATTGAATTCTATAGAGATCCATTTAAGTTGGTCCCGGTGAATCAGATTGCTGAAATAGCTGATAAGTTTACTAGAAATGAAATACTCACTTCTAATGAGATTCGTTCGATTATTGGCATGAAACCGTCGACTGATCCGAAAGCTGACGAACTTAGAAATAAGAATATTAGCCAAGGCGCAAGCGACAAAGCGGAGGAAGAGGCAAAATTAGATGAAGAACAGTTGACAGAAACCGGAGAGGCAGTTGCCGACGAATACGCAAATGCTATTCCGACAAATGAGTAGGTTTCAAGGAGTAAAAATTCAAAATGACTAAAACGTATGACTTTAGTGGTTGGGCTACTCGCAACGATATTCGATGTGCTGATGGCCGAACTATCAGAAGAAACGCATTCAAAGAATGTGACGGCAAAACAGTGCCACTTGTGTGGATGCATGGACATGATAAGCCCGAAAATGTGCTTGGCCATGCAGTTCTTGAAAATCGTCCGGAAGGCGTATACGCATATGGCTATTTCAATGATACCGAACGTGGCCAGCATGCACGCGAATCTGTCAGAAATGGCGATATCGATCATCTGTCCATTTATGCCAATCAGCTTAGGCAGAATGGCGGAGACGTTCTTCATGGAGAAATTAAAGAAGTTAGTCTCGTGCTTGCTGGGGCGAATCCTGGAGCATTTATCGATGTTCCATCACTTTCGCATGGCGATGACGAAGAGTTCGAAGGAATTATTTACACAAGTGACGCAGACCATTTGGAATTACGTCATGCTGATGATGACGATAACAACGATGATGAGCCAGAGGAGGATGAAGAAAAGATGGCAGGATCAAAGGAAAAGACCGTTAAGGACGTGTTTGACGAGCTTACAGAAGAACAGAAAAATGTCGTATATTTCATGATCGGACAGGCCTTAGAAGGAAAAAAAGGCGGCAAGAAGAACGTAAAAGAAGAAGATGATGAAGAAGAAGACGAAGAAGAAGACGTTAAACATTCAGCTTTTTATGGAGGATATGATGATATGAAGTACAACGTGTTTGACAATGGTGCAGAAACGGGCAACACACTCAGCCATGCTGATCAGGAAATGATCATTAAGGATGCTAAGAAGCAGGGTTCTCTCTCTGAGTCTGTTATCGCGCACGCAGAAGATTACGGTATCGATGGAATTGAATGGCTGTTCCCTGAGGACCGCGAGCTTAACAAGACACCCGAATGGATTAAGAGAGAAGACGACTGGGTTAATGTTGTAATGAACGGTGTTCACCACACTCCGTTTAGCCGTGTAAAGAGCACGTTTGCTAATATTACAGAAGATGAAGCTCGTGCACGTGGCTACATGAAGGGCAAGCTCAAGAAGGAAGAAGTATTCTCTCTGCTTAAGAGAGCTACCACACCTCAGACCGTATACAAGAAGCAGAAGCTCGATCGTGACGATATTGTCGACATCACAGATTTCGATGTTGTCGCATGGATTAAGGGCGAAATGCGTATGATGCTTAACGAGGAACTTGCCCGTGCCATCCTCATTGGCGATGGCCGCATGAATTCCGATGATGACAAGATTTCAGAAGAACATGTTCGTCCGATTGCAAACGATGCAGATCTGTTTACAATCAAGACAGCCGTAACCGTTAATTCAAACGCTACAGATGATGACAAGGCAAAGGCTATTATTCGTGCAGCTGTTAAGGCACGTAAGGATTATAAGGGTTCTGGCAATCCGACATTCTTTACAACGGAAGATGTTCTTACAAACATGCTTCTTCTCGAAGATCAGATTGGCCATAAGCTGTATAAGACAGAAGCAGAACTTGCTACGGCTCTGCGTGTAAATAAGATTGTCACCGTTCCTGTTATGGAAAATCATAAGGTTGGCGATTCTCCTCTTATTGGTATTATCGTTAATCTTGCAGACTACAATGTTGGTGCCGATAAGGGTGGTGCAGTTAATATGTTCGAAGATTTCGACATTGACTATAACCAGGAAAAGTATCTGATTGAAACACGTTGCTCCGGCGCTCTTACAAAGCCGTATTCTGCTATCGTTCTGTTCTCCGATACTGTTCCGACTTCCGTTGATGGCGGTGTTGAGCGTAGCAAAAAGACTAACGATACTGCAGGCGAATAAACTAAACGCTTGAAAATTCAAAATGGCTAAGTATTACGGTGTGATAGGTTTCGTAACTACCGTTGAAACTGCGCCTGGTGTATGGACCGAGAAGATCGTCGAAAAGCACTACGCTGGCGATCTTCTTTCTTATAGTAGACGTTGGCAGAATGGCAGTTATAAGAACGACAACCTTGCAATAAACAATAAGATTTCAATTGTTTTTGACGCGTATGCTTACCAACACATTGGAGAGATGCGTTACGTTGAATTGATGGGATCTTATTGGAAAATCGATAGTATTGACGTCGAGCATCCGAGAATGATACTGAGCATCGGGGAGGTATATAATGGCAAGCAGGCTAGAACTGCATGAAGAGTTTTGTTCACTCTTAGGAAATAGACACGTGTATTACCAACCGCCGGAATCAGTAAAGATATTCTACCCAGCGATTATTTATGAGATTTCCGGACATCCGTCGGTTGCTGCAGATGATACAAACTATTTGATTCGGAATACATACGACGTAACGTTGATCTATGAGGACCCGGATTCCACATTGCCTCTTCGGATGCTTATGTGGTTTCCGATGGTCCGTCATGGAAAACATTACACATCGAATAATCTCATACATGATACGTTTGAGATTTATTGGTAATTAGGAGGAATACATGTCTAGAATTACTTGGGATAATGTTGGTGAACATTATTACGAAACTGGTGTCAGGAACTGCGTTCTGTATCCTTATGTAAAGGGTACTCAGAATGATGGTTATACGCACGGTGTTGCATGGAATGGAATTACTAGTATTACTGAAAGTCCTTCCGGTGCAGATGAAACAAAGCTTTGGGCTGATGACATTAAGTATCTGTCAATGAGAGCAGCTGAAGAATTTGGCGGCACTATTGAAGCATATACGTATCCGGATGAATTTGCAGAATGTGATGGTTCTGTTGCTCTTGCGACTGGCGCTTATATTGGACAGCAGCCTAGAAAGGTTTTCGGTATTTGCTACAGAACCGTATACGGTAATGATACCGAACTCGAAAATCATGGCTATAAACTGCATCTTGTATATGGAGCTACAGCGTCTCCTTCTCAGAAGGGTTATCAGACTGTAAACGACAGTCCTGATGCTATTACATTCAGCTGGGAATTTAGCACAACTCCTGTTCCGGTAAAGGACCATAAGCCGACGGCTCTTCTTACAATTGACACGACAAAAACTACATCGACAGGCCTTAAAGCTCTTGAAGATGCTCTTTATGGAACTGACAATAAGGAAGCTTATCTTCCGCTTCCTGACGAAGTAGTAACACTGCTCGCGACAGTTTAAAAATTCAAAATGGAGCCTACTGGAGCGTTTCCGGTAGGCTCTTTTAATTTAGAAAAGGAGAATGTTATGCTTTACGAAAAAACTATTAAGTATACGGACTACAACGGACTTGAACGAGAAGAAAAATTCTATTTTAACATCTCTAAGTCTGAACTCATGAAACTTAACTTTGAAATGAACGGAAATCTTCGTGATTTCTTGCAGAATACTGTGGCTAAGAAAGATGTGGCTGCTATGGGCGAATGGTATAGAAAGATTATTCTTCTTTCTTATGGCGAAGTTTCGCCCGATGGAAAGAGATTCATGAAAAATAACGGAGAGCTCGCTAAAGCATTCGAAGAAACTCCGGCTTTCGATCAGCTCTATACAGAACTTCTCACATCCGAGAACGGCGCTGTCGAGTTCTTCCAGCACATTCTTCCTTCGGATTAATCGATTCCATTTTGGGGGGACTAAAGATATGCTTAAAATTACTATTCCAGAGATTAAGGTATTGGACGATGAAACTAACGAGATCCACCATCTTAAAGAACAGACAATTTGCTTTGAGCATTCTTTAGTCTCTCTTTCAAAATGGGAGTCAAAGTGGTGCAAACCGTTTTTAACTAATCAGCCAAAAACGCTCGAAGAGACAACTGACTACATTCGATGCATGACTTTGACTCAGAATGTCGATCCAGATGTGTACACGTATATGCCTGACAGCATACGAAGACAAATTTTTAAGTATGCGGAGGATTCTCATACAGCAACAACATTTGCTGAAGATAAGCTTGAGCATTCTGGTCCGAGACGTAGAGAAACAATAACGTCTGAGCTTATATATTATTGGATGATTCAGTGTGGCATTCCTGCTGAATACCAAAAGTGGCATTTAAGCAGACTTTTAGCATTGATTCGGATTTGCCAGATAAAGTCTCAGAAGCCTAAGAAACTTGGACGAAACGAATTAATGAGTAGAAACGCGGCTTTGAATGCCCAAAGACGGGCTAAGTTACACACAAAAGGATGAAAGCATAATGATTACCGTCAAGTATAAAGGCGATTTGTCAAAAACCAAAAACTTCCTTACCAGAGGCCTAAAAACAGATTTCCGAAAAATACTAGAAAAATACGGAGAACGAGGAGTTGCTGAATTGACTAAAGCGACTCCAAAAGATACAGGCAAAACGTCCGAATCATGGACATACGAGATTGTTGATCGTTTTAATTCTATATCTATTTATTGGTCAAACAGCAATATTAACGATGGTGTTCCAATAGCAATAATATTGCAGTATGGGCATGGCGTTAATGGCGGCGGTTTTGTTAACGGCATAGATTACATTAATCCGGCATTAAAACCAATTTTTAATAAAATTGCTAAAGAAGCATGGAAGGAGATTACCGGCAAATGAGCAGAGAAGTTGATGAACGCGTTGTCGAGATGCGGCTCAATAATTCCCAATTTATGGAAGCCGCAAAGATGACCCTTTCAACGTTAGCAAAATTAACAGCAGGCATAGATTTTTCAAAAGCAAACAAATCCGTCGATCAAGTGAGTAACTCGATGCAAGGTATCGATTTTACTGCATTAACAAACAACATTCAGGCATTAACTGACCATTTTACTGGTTTTGGCATTATTGGTGATCAAATTATGCGACGTGTTGGCGATGCAGTTGCAAACATGGGCGCAAAAGTAATGCAGACTGTTAATAGTTTGACATTCGAGCAGGTCGGAAATGGCTTTCATAAATTCGAAGATTTAACTAGAAATACTGCGATTCTTGTAGCTCAGGGCTATGACCTTGCAACTGTAGAAGGACAGCTCGAAAAGTTGAACTGGTTTACGGATGAAACCTCATACAACTTCACAGATATGGTTGCTAACATCGGTAAATTTACGGCATCTGGCCAGAAACTTGATGAATCGGTCGATGCTATGCAGGGTATTGCGACTTGGGCTGCTTTGTCAGGACAGAACGCCTCAACAGCTAGTAGAGCAATGTATCAGTTGTCTCAGGCCATGGGCGCTGGCGTAATGCGAAAAGAAGACTACAGATCTATTCAAAATGCGTCAATGGATACCATGGAATTCAGACAGAAAGCGCTGGATGCTGGTGTGGCTTTGGGCACTCTTCGAAAAAATGCTGATGGAACGTATACTTCTATAGCGGAAGGGTTTAAATCGTCTACTTTCGAAATCGGTCAGTTTGCAAACAATCTTACCGAAGAGGGATGGTTCAACAAAGATGTAATGATGAAAGTCTTTCAAGACTATTCCGCGGCTGTCGATCAGTTATACGAGTATGCTTCTGAGCGAGGCATAACCGCGTCTGAAGCAATTGAACAACTTAATGGCCAAGTCGACGAGTTTGGTTTAAAAGCATTTAAAGCTGCTCAGGAAGCTAGATCGTGGACAGACGTCATCGATTCATTAAAGGACGCTGTTTCAACCGGATGGATGAACACGTTCAAGATCATATTTGGTAACTACGAAGAAGCTACTGAACTTTATACAAATCTTGCTAACTCTTTGTATGACGTTTTCATGACTGGTACGGAGGAGCGAAACGAATTGCTTTCGGCTTGGAAAGAAGCTGGCGGAAGAGATGATTTCGTAAACTCAATCTATAGGCTTGTCGAGACTATACAATTGGCAATTGATACAATCCGTGAATCTTTTGCGGAGATATTTCCTCCAATCACAGCAGAAAATTTAGTTAATTTTACAAAAAAAGTAAGCGATTTCTTCGACACTATAACGGGTCATAAGTACGATGACAGTGTTAAGTCCATAGAAAATCTAAGATCTTTATTGGCATCAGGATTCGATATTACTAAAATTTCTGGAGTAAATGTGGAAGCTGCTGAATATTTGATAAAGTTTTCCAATATTATGGAAAACATTTCAAAGGTATTCCAGGGTTTCTTTGCATTGTTCGCGATTGCTGGAAAAGCAATCTCTGAATTCTTAGGTTTCCTTTCTCCAGCTTTCAAAATGATTCCGGGTTTAGGAGATAATCTTCTTGAAACTCTTGCTAATATTGCAGATAAAATTATCGAATTTAATGAAAGAATACAAAAAGAAGGATTATTTTCAGAAACACTTGGAAAAATCTCGGAAAAATTAGGTCCAATAGCCGCAGTCATACAAGAAGCTATGACAAAAATTATCGATGCCATTAAAGGCTTTTTCGAAGGTGAAACATTAGCCGATCGTTTTTCAAAAGTCGCGAAAGGCTTTGGAAAAGTAATAGATTTCTTTATTGGACTATTCACAAGATTCTCCGAATTTGCGAGTCAGATTTATGGAGTATTTAAAAGTGTATTTGGCGTTGTGGCGGAAGTTGTCACAGAAACACTTAGTCGAATAAGCGATGCTACCGGAAAGCTTGATCTGCACTCTATACTTGATTTGTTTACTTTGTTAATGGGCGCAGGAGTTATGAAAAATGTCAAAGGTTTCACAAGTGTTCTCGGCGAAATCGGTGATGCTGTTAAAAGCGCATCGAATCTGATTAACCAAGAAGCTACAAAAACTTTGGCAGAATCAATTTTAATGATTTCTGGTGCATTATTCGTTTTATCACTTATAGATCAGGAACGAATGTTTACTTCGGTTGCGGCGCTTGCCGTTGTTTTCAAATTGCTTGAATCTTCTCTTAAATCTCTTGGAAAAATTTCTTCTTCTGCCGGCGAAGCAACTGGAAAAATTGCTGAGATGGTTGGTTCAATGAAGCAAAGTTTGCAGACATTGGCATTGGGTAAAGCTATGGTGTCTTTTGCGCTTGCCGTGTTGGTTCTTGCAGCGGCACTAAAGGTTGTTGCTTCTATTGACCAAGAACAACTGGTATCTGGACTTATCGGCGTAAGTTTGCTGTTAATCGAGTTGACGGTTGCCACAAAGTATTTGGCAAAATATTCGAAAGACAGTCCGAGAATTGCTAAGGGACTTGTTGGAGTCGCGGTAGCACTGCTTGTTCTCACAGCATCTGTGAAGCGACTTGGCGAAATGGATAGTGGGCAAATGATCCAAGGCATTATAGCAGTCGGCGCAATCTTGGCAGAGCTTATGATGTTTAGCAGATGGTCTAAACAAATCGGAATGTTTAATGGCATCGGGTTTATTGCTATTGCTACAAGCTTGCTCATTATTTGCAGTGTTGTTAAGAAACTTGGCGAAATGGACTTCAATACTATATCGCAAGGCATAATCAGCATGGGTGTTATTCTTTTAGCTCTTGCTGGATTTGTCGGTGTAATGGACTTTGCAAAACATGCTGTTGCAACATCTGTAGCAATGATAGTCATGAGCACTGCTATGGTGATATTGGCCGGCGCATTAAAGATTATTGCGACGATGACAGTTGGTGATCTTGCCAAATCTCTAATTGCAATGGGAGTTGCTTTGGCAGAATTTGCTGTAGCCGCCTTAGTAATGCAGAAAGCGATTGGTGGAGCTTTAGCCATGACTGTTATGGCAGGGGCGTTAATGCTCATGGTTCCGCCGCTTATGCTTCTTGGAAAAATGAGCTTGTGGAGCATAATCAAAGCTCTTATAGCTCTTGGCGGTACATTAGCTATATTTGGCGTAGCAGCAACTATATTAGGTCCAATGATTCCGGTTATGCTTGGCCTTGGCGCCGCAATAGCTTTGCTTGGAGTTGGCATGCTTGCTCTTGGAGCTGGTATAGCCGCATTAAGCGGATCTCTTGTTGCAGTTGGCGCATCGATTGTAGAAATTGTTAAGGTGATTGTCCTTGGCATTGCTGGAATCCTTGAAGGGATTGTCGATGCCATTATTTCGCTTATACCGAAGATTGCACAGGCTGTTGGTGTTCTATTAGTTGCTATAGTTCAGGCACTTGCCGAATATTTACCGATATTAATCTCTAGTTTAATGACTATTCTGTTTACAATCATGCAGGCTATCCAGATATATTTACCGGCATTTATCGATGCTGGCACAAAGCTTGCAATTGGGTTTATTAATGGAATAGCGACAAGCATAATGAACAACACGGACACATTAATGGTGGCGTTAAATAATCTTGGTATCAGCATAATGTACGCTATTGCAGCGATACTGGAAAGTGCTATTTCTTCAATCCCTGGAGCCGATGCACTATTTGGCCCAAAAATTAGCGAGTGGAAAGAATCTCTTGCGAATTCGTTCCAAGATATTTCAGAAGTCGGTTCTGGAATCGGAATAGACATACCTGCTGGCATAGACGTCGAACCTATGAAAGGAAAGATGAGCGAATTAGCCAGCGCTGGTGTTAGCGCGTTTGGTAGCTCATCTACGGATTTCCAGGGAGCTGGTCAGGACGCATTAGGTAACCTCATTACAGGAATCGATTTGTCGTCAGATGACTTGACTACGAACATGTCAATTTTGGCAAATCACTCTGCTGAAAGTTTTAATGACGCAAGTGCACAGCCATTCTACGATAACGGTGCTTATATTCCTGCCGGTATAGCGAATGGCGTAGCTGAGAATTCACAGCCCGCAATAGATTCAGTTGTTGTGCTTGCACAGCAAATGTCTGACGCTTACGCAGCAAATCTGTCAATCAATTCTCCGTCAAAGGTATTTGAGCAACTTGCTTCTTACATCCCAGCTGGTGTTGTTAGAGGTATTGAGCGAAACACGAATCTTGTTGTTGACGCATCTGAACATATGGCAGAAGAAACCGTCTCGCCATTCGATGCTATCATGAGCGACATTGCTTCGCTGATATCTCGTGATATGGATCTCGAACCAGTAATTAGACCAACTTTGGATCTATCAGGAGTTACAAGTGAAGCTGGACGTATCGGCTCGCTTCTCGATGGCAATAGAGTCTCTGCAATGCTTGGCGGAGCAAATTCGTTGGCGTTAGCCGGTGGCTTATCCAATAATATTTCTATTAATGTGTACGGTGCTCCTGGTCAGGATGTCAATGAACTTGCCGATATTGTCATGTACAAAATGAATAATCGTCTGGAACTTGAAAACAGTCGATGGAAATAGTGAGGAGGTGTTGGAATGTTAACTCCACCTAAAACTTTCGTATTTGATGGGCAGCCATCTTCAAAATACGGAATATTTATTAATGGTGCAAAAACTTTCAACGGCGCCGAACTCGATTTCGAAAAGGTCTCTATTCCTGGAAGGAACGGGGACCTTTTACTTACTTCGAATCGAGCAAAAAACAAAACTCATGAATATGACGCGTGGATCGCATACGATTTGGGTATTCGCGCCGCATCTGTAAGAGATTTTCTTTTGTCTAAAAAAGGATACTGCCGTCTTGAAGATGACTATAATCCCGATGAATACTATGAAGCATTTTTTGCTGGTCCGATCGATTTCGACGTAACACTGTTAACGGCCGGAACAACAACGCTTATATTTGACAGAAAACCTCAGCGATTCTTAAAAATTGGTGAAAGGCCAATTACGATTGCTGCAAATACAACTGTTCAGATATTTAATCCGACTCCATATGAAAGTCTTCCAATTATTACATTTTCTGGTGCAAAAAGCGGTTCCTTTGTTGTGAATGAAACGACTGTCACAATAAGCAATGCGAGCGGAAACAATACAACCATCAATTCTGAGATTCAGCAGTCGTATGATGGAAAAACAAATCGAAATGGAAATGTTTCATTGACCGATGATACTTATCCAACTCTTAAAGCTGGAACAAACACAATAAAAAACAATTCTTCAGCTACTCTAAAACTCATACCAAGGTGGTACAGATTATGAGAAAACCGATACTTTATGCTCCAAAAACAACAAATTTTAACAATATGGGGATCGGCGTTCTCAGCGACGCTATTTCATGCACATGCACACAGGACAATGGAACATTCGAGCTTGAAATGGAGTACCCCGTAAATGGTCAGCATTTCGGTGATATTCGGCATTCGGCGTTTATTAAAGCTGTTGTGCCTCCACGGTATGCCGATAGTCCTCAGCTGTTTAGGATTTACAGAATTTCAAAGGCATTTAATGGAATTGTAACAATAAGCGCACATCACATTTCGCGGCAGTTATCAGATATTCCGGTCGCGCCATTTTACGCTGATACAGTTGGCGAATTCTTTACAAAATTAAAGAAAAATGCGCTTGAAGATTGTCCATTTACGTTCACAACTAATAAGTCCGGAACAGCATTTAATTATTACAACGATGTTCCGACAAGTATGATGTCGCTACTTGGAACAGATGAAGGCGCTTTGCAGTATTCCGTTTATGGAGAGTTCATTTGGGATAATTACAAAGTGTCATTTCTCGATTCTGCCGGAGCCGACAACAATGTTGAAATTCGATATGGTACGAACATTACCGATTTAACACAGGAAGAAAACATTTCTGAAACAATAACTGGGGTCTGTCCATTCTGGAAGGGCCGTCCGGAAACCGTAAATGAAGACGGGACAATCGTTGGCAATGAAGACGAAGATATTCTCATCATGCTTCCTGAAAAAGTAATGCATACTACATATGCCAATAATTTCCCTTATCAGAAAACCGCGACTTTAGATCTTTCGTCAGAATTCGATTCGCCACCAACAGCAGATGAAATTCGTGAATACTGCAGATTGTGGATGACTGTAAACGAAATTGGCACACCTAAGGTAAGCATCTCTGTTAATTTCCAGAATTTAGGAGATTCTCCGGAATACGAATTCGTGAAAGAACTTCAGAGAGCTGATCTGTACGATTACGTTACGGTTATATTCACAGAATTGGGAATTAAAGTTAAATCACAGATTGTGAAGACGACCTATGACGTACTTAATGAACGGTACACAAGTCTTGAAATCGGTGATGAGAAGACCGATTTTTCTACAAATGTTTCTCAGATGGGCGCAAATCTTAGCAATCAGATTAACAGAGCATCGACTGTCGTGTCGAATTCAATGACAAGAAGACTTACTGCTCAGACAAACCTGATTAATGGTGGTCTTGGCGGATATTTCTTCTGGCACAAAAACGAGCAGACTGGTATGTATGACGAATTGTATGTTATGGATAGTGCTTCGATTGCTACAGCGAAGAACGTAATTCAATTTAATCAGGGAGGCATTGGATTTAGTCTTGGCAATGGTTATGGCGGTCCTTTTACAAGTGCCTGGACTATAGATGGAAAATTCTCTGCTGATTTTATTACAGCTGGAACGCTAAACGCTGATCGTATTAATGTGACGAATATTAATGGCGAGAATATTAAGGATAAGACAATCGGTAATGCTCCAATGGCAGACAACGCAATTTCAGATAGAACTATTGGAAGTGGAGCCGTGTCGAACAGAACAATAGGCGACGGCGCTGTATCCCATGGCAAAACCAGCACTGGAGTTCAGGGTACTCTTAACCAAGTTGGAACGAATACGGCAAATATTAGTGCTCATGACTCTAAATTCGAGCAGATTAAAGAATTTATTAATACAAATTGCCGTAGAGAAGATCCAGATCAGTTTCTGGTTCTTTACTAAGAGGTGAATTAATATGCAAACAATAACTACTAGAACCGGCAAAGTATTCAACGTAACTTGGTGTGGGCTTGCAACAGTCGATAATGCTCTTAGATTTGAACTTGCCGATAATGAAGCGACATTACCAGAAGCATTTATGGTTTTCAACGATCGAAATGAAACGGCTGTTCTTACGCATATTTTTGATGAACAAGCAACAGTTTATGAAGGATTTGTCAAAATACGTTCAATCGAGCAGCTTGGAGCAAGAGTCGCAATTGCTTTGAAACAGGAGGTATAGTGTATGGCCATAAACAGATATTTTGACTTATACCTAAATGCCGGCCAGGCTATTCCACCAACAATTCATGTAAATCAGTACGACAAAGGTGAGTACTGGTTTTTTACTTTATACGACGAAAATGGAAACAAATTCGTTCCTACTTCAGCGTCAATAGTTGGCAGAAAAGCTGACAAGAAAGCAGTTACAACAACGGCGGTGATATCTGGTGAATACGTTAGAGTGACCGAAACAGAACAGATGACAGCTGCTGCAGGAAAAGCTACATTTGAGCTGAAACTCGATAACAATCACGGCACAGCAAATTTTATAGTTGATGTGGAACCTGCTCCGGTTGATGATAATGCTGACTATTCAGCCACAGATCTTACGCTTATTCAGCGAGGTATCACAGCGGCGCAGGAAGCAATTGACGCAGCCGCCTCAATTGATGGTGATTTAAACGGATGGACTTTCTATAGTCCTGATGATTTTCCGAAGACAACGCCATTAGCTAGTGTATGTGGTTCAATGTCCGGAAAGTCTATATTTATTACAGATATAGCAACACCGGCAACCGACTATGGGGGAGTTCCTGTAGCAGGTGTGCTGATAATTATTAAGCGTTCCAATTCAAGGACTGTTTTATTCAATCAGCGTTCTGTAGCAGCCGGCTCTAATGTTCAGATTTGGTCTACGACGTATAGCAGTACAAATAGCACCATAATGGAATGGGAGAAACTAGCTGTTGGTTCGAATGCTGTTCCTGGATCTTTGAATGGCGTTCGCTGTTTGCTGATTGGAAATAGTTTTGCACGAGGCAGCGGTGGTGTGACAGATCGACAGCAGAGCGATTCTAAAGCCGGGAAAGGATGGCCGTATTACTTCAAAGAGGTCACTGGTTGTGATGCGAAAATTATTGAGCAATCCGGCGGTGATTTTGTTGCTGTTGGAAACGACAGAGCCGACTATGTAGGTAAAACTTATTTGGAAGCTGTTACGGAATATGCCGGAACGCTCACCGATGAACAGAAAGAAGCGTTCAAGCTTCTTATTGTCGGCGGCGGTTACAACGATTTTGCCAGCTCATCAGCAACAGAAGCGACGATTAGATCAGCGATTTACAATTTTATAAACTATTGCCGAACCGCATTTCCTAACGCAAAAATTTGGATTATTCCGCTTATGCAATCTTCAGGATACAGATTTTCTGGTTTCTACTCAAAGGTTCGCGCTTGGGTAAACGCGCCCGTGGACTTTGGCGTTTGCGGAAGTGCTACATCAGCAGATTGGTTTCTAAACACTTCCGGATATGACGCAGATGAACCGAAAAATCCAGTCCACTTAAATGACGCAGGCTATAAACGATGCGGTAGTTTAATTGCATCACTTGTTCAGGGATGGGATGGAGAAAGATATTTTGAGTCTGCTCCAGTTCATGTTATTTACAATGCTAACGGTTTGGTTATTCATCGTATAGGTACTGAGGTAACAGTATCTTTTCAGTCGGTTACATCATTACCTTCATTAGAAACAATTGATGCTACAGCTGGCGGAATACCGTGGGTTCCAAAAGTTCCAAATGCACAGTACTTTCCTATCTGGGACTATGCAAATGGGAGAATGTTATATTTAACAGTTAATGCTTCTGGATTCTCCGGCGTTAGAACAGTAGATAAAGAAACAGTAGATTCGTATCAGCTTTATGGAACTCTAAAATGGAATTCCAATTATTAATTGGAGGAACCACGCATGGCTATTATTATCAGAAGGGGTACAACGCCAACGATAACAATCCATATTCCAGAAGATATTAGCATTGTAAATGCGACGGAAATTTGGGTAACTATTAAATACGGTCTGAAAAATGTTAATAAGTACTTTTCTAGCGGCGAATTGACTATTAGTGGAAACGATATAGTTGCAGAATTATCTCAAGAAGAAACGCTAAGACTTCCAGAAACTCAAGAAGCTGGTATTCAAATTAGAATCCTTATGGATAGCGGAGTTGCTTTGGCTAGCCAGATTGAGCCGGTGATAATTCAGGGAATCTTGAAAGACGGTGAGATTCGTGGCTGATTTTAAAGATGTTTCTTTTACAGCAACATTTGGCTCCAGTGAAACATTTAACGCAACATTCAATTCAGACGATTCGATGAATGTGAATTTTGGAGCACTGACAAATATTGGCACAAGCGATTACGAAAAACTTTCGAATAGACCGAGTATTAATTCGATCGTCGTAACCGGAAAGAAAAACGGAAATGAATACTTGCTTGTGAATCTGAACGATGCAATGCTTGATGCTGATATTGATCGCATCATTTTTGGAGGTTTAAACGATGGCGAATAAATACTTAAACGACACTGGTTTGTCCTATTTTTTCAATAGACTTAAGACAGTATTTGTCGAACAGGAAAGCGGAAAAGGTCTGTCGACAAACGACTACACAACAGAAGATAAATCAAAGCTTTCTGGTATCACCAGTGGTGCCGAAGTAAATGCTATTGACACAATTAAAGTAAACGGAACGACGCAGACAATTACTTCAAAATCTGTAAATATTGCTGTTCCAACAAAAACCAGTGACATTACGAATGATAGTGGTTTCATTACAACCGGTGATATTCCTGAAGGGGCTGCCGCATCGACAACTGTTCCTAAAATGGACGGTACAGCTACAACAGGCACCGAACTCGCATTTGCAAGAGGCGACCATGTTCATCCGAAGGACACAACAAAAGCCGATCTTGCTTCTCCGGATTTTACAGGAACACCAACAGCGCCAACTGCTTCAGCGGGAACAAATACAACACAGATTGCAACAACTGCATTTGTAAAAACGGCGGTTGATAATGCTGTGGCGGGAATTACACAGTTCGACTTCCAGGTAGTTGCAAGTCTTCCTTCAACGGGAACAAAGGGCGTTATTTACCTTGTCGCACATAGTCATGGAACTGGTGATGCATACGATGAGTATATTTGGACTGGAAGTGCTTTTGAGAAAATCGGCAATACAGATATCGATTTGACAGATTATATGAAAAAGGCCGATATGGTGGCTATTACGACAACCGAAATTGACACACTGTTTGCCTAAGAGGTGACGGTATGGCTGATAAATTTCTGGATCTTACAGGGTTATCGCATTTTTTGTCCAAGGTAAAAGCCCTAATAAACGAGAAAGCACCTTCTGTGTCTCCCACGCTTAAATTTGCCATCAAAGCAAGCACAGACGCTAATGCTAATCCGCATGCGGAATTCCGCACAATGGGCAATTCTCCAAACAAAAGTGTCGGCTTTGCGGTGTATGACGAAAACGGGGCAGGCTCTTATTATGATTTAATCAAAGGCGATGGTACAAGATATTTTGCAACAGTGCCAGAGGTAAACGCAAAAGCGCCTATTGATTCGCCGATATTTACAACTGCCGCATTTGCTCCAAATCCTGGAATCACAGTCGATAGTACGCGACTTGCTACAACACATTATACAAATCAGATGTTTGAAGCATTTGAAACACCAAAAACAATTTACAGCTCCAACAGCAACATGTACATAAGAAAATTCGGAAAACTTATTGTTACTACATTTAACAATGTAAGCTCTTTGCCAACAAAAAGTACAATAGATTCCGAAGCAAATGGAGAAGAATGGCTACCGACGGCTCCACCAACACAGTATTTTTGCTTATGGGATTATTCAAATAAACGGCAAGTATATTTAACAGTTAATTCTTCTGGTATGACAGCCGTTAGAACCGTAGACCAGACAACTGTTACAAACTATAGATTATACGGAACCTTGGTTTGGATCACATCATAGTGGGCGGTGATATTCATGATTACTAAAGAAGAATTTTATAGTAATACTTCTGGCAAACTTTACGACATGGATGGTGTTCCTGTCGGAGATCCTTATCAGTGCGCTGACTATTTTAAGAAAGCTTGCCAGGACGTTCTAGGTTACACATGGCCCGCTGGCGGTGATGGCTATGTTGATAATTTCTGGTACAATCGTCAGGCTCATGCTAGCGAGTTTGAGTTTGTACAGTACCCGAATTACGAGAATGGCGATTTTGTTATATGGGCGCATTCCTCGAGAAGCAACAAAACGCCATTTCAGTTATCTCATATAGCCATGTATTGGGATAGAAAAATGGTTGGGCAGAATCAGTATGGCCATAAGGAAGTTACTGAGTGCTACGTTACCGAAGATACATGGCGCAATTCCCTTGGAGCCTTTAGGTTCAAGGCGTGGGAGGGTGATATTCATATGAAAATAGGATCGGGAATGACGATTCGAAGCCGATACGAGAATGCGGACATCCTTATCTATGGAATGCATGATGAGGACGAAATTTCGTTGGTATCTGCGAAGAATGGGGCTGGTGAAGTTACTGGCAACGACCTTCAGTTGATTGGTGATATTGATGACGATGAGCACATTTATTACAGTAAAATGAATGCGAACTTCTTCATCAACAACCCGCAGCGAACTGATCATGGAACAGCTTTGGGCGTAAGATGTGGCTTAAATGAATGGAGCGTCCCTAGACAGGGCGCTTTTTATTATTACGCCTTAAAGAAAGATGGGACAACTGAGGTTGGCATGGACACAGAGTTCAATTACGCTCACGGTTCAGAAATTCAGTTTGCGTGTTCGCCTGCTTTAATTCTTATGAAAGACGGCGAAGATTGTGAGTATATTTCTCCAGAAACAACATGGAAGAGAACTCAGTCTAATACTCAGTCGCTTCTTATTCGCACAGACGAACGTTTTGCGTTTGCAATTGTAATGGGCAAGCTTACACCAGATCAGTGCGTTGCATGGGCAAAACGAATCGAAGGAATCAAAGATATTTGCTTTATGGATAGTGGAGGATCCTCATGCTTGCAGATCGGCTACGACGTTACATACGCTACCTCGGAGCACCGTGAAATAAGTAATGCACTTGCTTTTTATAGAAATATTGCAGATAAACCGACAGAGCCTACTGATGAAACACAGCCAACGACTGAACCGATCACGCCTACACCGGTTCCGGAAGAGCCAATTTCAGAAGGTGATATTTCTCCTACCTTTAAAATTAACTGGGCTCAGAAGCTTTCTAGTAGAAAATTCTGGGTTGCACTTTCTGGTCTGGTAATTTCGGTGCTGCTTCTCTTTGGAGTTGATCGTACAGAAACAGAACTTATCGGCGGTGTCGTTATGGCCGTTGGTACTGTGGTTGCTTATATTCTCGCAGAAGGATGGGTAGACGTAACGAGAGGGAAGGGCTCCTGATGGACATCACCATTTCTCTCGCTACTCTATTTTGGTTAGTATCAGGAATAGCCGCTGTCTATGGGCTATATTTAATCCTGAGGAAACCATTTGTGAAATTAGAAGAACATGAGTATCGAATTAATAAAATCGAAAAGCATTTGGCTTCAAGTAAAGAAACCGATGTGTTAATCCTCAAAAGTCTTAATGCTATTGCCAATCACATGATTGACGGCGGCGGCATTGACAAACTTCGCGAAGTTAGAGACGAACTTCAGCAGGGTATTATAGAGTCTCATAACTAAGGTATAAAGAGGTTTTATAGTTTTCCTCTTTATATACATCCCTCACTGGCTACTGGAAAGGCGAGTCTTTATCGGAACAAAGGCCCGCCTTAAAAGTGGCTTGCTTATATTTACTTGGATCTGTACGCTTCCAGCAAATCTCTGCTGGACGTATTCTGCTTGTCCAAATGCGTATAGATGTCCATTGTGACAGATGCCGTCATATGACCAGCAAGATATTGTGCATCTTTAACTTTTATTCCAGCATAGTAACAATCTGTTACAAAAGTGTGACGGAACATATGGCTTGAAATGTCAGAATTCTCGTCGAACCCGCACTTTTTCTTAATAGAATCAAACATGTGTCGGAACGAGATATTTGTAATCCATCTCTTTCCATTAAGAACTCTAAACACATGCTTATCCGAATCGTCTAGTTCGGCTAGATATTGCTTGAAGAACTGGATGTCATTGTGCATCATGTACAGTTTTCTCGAACGCCCATTCTTTGTTGCCTTTTCAGCTGGCTGATTATGCAGAAATTCAGCAGCTTTATTAATGACGATTTGCTCTGTGTCAAATTTGAAGTCAGATTTTGTTAAAGCCAGAGCTTCTTCCTTGCGCAAGCCATAGTTTCTTATGAGTCTTATGTACATTTCTTCTCTTTTAGTCAACTGTGCCGAAGATATTTTAAGCAATTCTTCTTTTGAAAGAACTCTCTTCTCCGGTGACTTGTATTTTGGAATCACCAAACCGGTTGTAGGGTCTTTGCAAATTACGGATTCATTAACTGCTTCTCTGAAAATTTGTCTTAAAGTTAAACGAATCTTATAAGCTGTTGTCGGAGTGCTTTTGTATTGCATAATAATCTTTTGAAGATCTTCTGTACGTATGTCGACCATCTTCATTCCGGATAAAGGGCTTAAGAATTTCTCTATAACTCGTGTATACGTGGCAATTGAATTGTTGGAGAGGCTAACTTTCTTTGCGGACAACCAGCGCTCAGAAAAGATATTCCAAGTTACTGTTTTGTCTTTAATGAATACATAGTTTTCCAGATCGACGACTACTTTTGACTTCTTTTTCTCAAGTTCTGATATTGTTGCCGCATAAATTGTTGTTCGAATCGGCCGACCGTCTGGTTTGTGTCCTACCACAACCTGTGATGCATAACGTCCATCTTTTCTTTTCTTGTACTTCGCCATTTTTACATCTCCTTTATTTTTTTTTGACTGCATAAATGACTGCATCAGAAACAAAAGCACGTATCCTTAATGATTATATTTGCTAAAAGAATTATGGCTCAAAAGTTCGAAAAATGCGATTGCAAAGCCATTCACGTCAGCAAGCATAATCACATGAGCACGGCACTGAAAATGCCGGTGTCGGCAGTTCAATTCTGCCTGGAGCCACCATTACAAATTGCGCTTGGTAAAAGCATTTACTGAGCGTTTTTTGTTTGTGCGCGGACAGCAGTGCTAAGTGTTTTGACTGCATCGTGACTGTATCAAGATATTTTTTCGTTTTCCAAAATTTTCCAGAAAGGCAATTTTATGAAAACATTTTCATTTGATACCAATGTATTATAGCATATTTGCTTGTGAATTAAATCGCATATTTTACAACTCCTATTATAGGAGGACAAAACATTATGGAAATGATTGAAAAACTCAACAAACTGATTATGGACGAACTCGAAGCTATGGAGAATTCAGGAATGGACTACAAAACCTATGACAAGGCGAGAGAGTCTGTCGCAGAACTGATCCGGTTACGTAATGAACTTGTTGAAGCTCAGCGTAAGGTTGACGAGACTGATGCTCGCATTAAATCTGATAGAATTAAGATTGACCGCGAGTTTGAGGCTCGGATTCGTGAAGTTGAA
>AUXO014311600.1_pt1 | contig 23392 bp, 23 predicted proteins | sample 768731 | NCBI WGS metagenome assembly AUXO01 (sample SAMN02715735, study PRJNA202380) | gut metagenome | biome: sheep rumen | host: Ovis aries | place: New Zealand: Palmerston North | reverse complement strand
GGGCAGAGGATACACATTACGCCGAGTGCTACGAGTGCTACACCCGCAATACACATCCAAATTTTAGTACTCGTTTTCATACATATAGAATTTAAAAACATACTTGCGTTTTCACTCGGAGAGAGGCAATAACAGAACATATACCCACAGACATAGAAGACCTAAAAAAATCCCACATATGCAAGAGTTAGTGGGATTTGATTGTTAAAAGAGTTGTTATTTCTTGCCAGTCGGATCGCAGGACTCTTCGTCCTTAGCACCTGTTTTGCTATACTTAGCTTCAGAGATTTCTCCTGAGCGTTTGTATATCGTCAGCGCAGCTTGCAGTTCTTCTACTGCTTCGCGTTCTGTGCCCCAGACGCGACCGGTATACGAATGTGTCGTTTTGTTCTGTATCCACGAGATCGAATACTCCCAACAAGCCACCTCAACACTATCCAATTTAGTTACATCAATGTTCGCGATGTCATCACTTGTCATTTTCTTCTCGCACCCGGCTAATGCAACGATAACCAAGCATGCAATTACCCAAAAAACTTTTTTCATAATTACTATTTTGTTAAAAATCGCGGCAAAGGTACACAATTTTTCCGACATATGCAAGAAAAAACCGAGATTTTTAGTTGAAGGTAGGTTTACGCTGCTGCGCTTCGTCGAACTTCGCCTTCATCGTCGGGTTGCCGTTCGTCAGCCGTTTGATCGTAACGTCCTGCAGTTTCTTATCCGCGGCATTGAGGTTATCGCCCGATTTCACGAGGTTCTCGCGTACCTTGGTCAGGTGCGCAATCGTCTTGTCTATCTCGTCTATTGCATCCGCAAAACGCTCGTTCGCCAAGCGTACGTTGCGCCCGAAAGCGTCCTTGAAGGTCATCAGTTTCTCTTCGAAATTCGTCACGTCCACCTGCTGTGCTTTCACCAAAGCCAACTCGCGTTTGGCGTCCAAGCTCTTCTTGCTCGTTTGGCAAAGCAGCGTAATCAGCGGAATGAAGAACGACGGACGAATGACGTACATCTTCTCGAATCGATGACTCATATCGACAATACCGCCGTTATATAACTCGCTATCGGGTTCGAGCATCGACACCAGAACGGCATACTCGCAGTTTTTCTTCTTGCGGTCGGCATCCAGTTTGGCAAGGAAATCTTCGTTCTTATGCTTGGTGGCGGTCTCATCGTTCTCGTTCTTCATCTCAAACATGATCGACACGTACTCCACCCCATCTTCGCTCTTGTCGCGGAACACGAAATCACCCTTCGTACCTTCTACCACCTCGTTGTCTTTCTCGAAATACGCATAGGGCATCAGCGGGCGCAGCAACTGGTTAAAGAGCGTCGAGCAATGGATCTCCAGACTCTCGCCTACCATCTTCGTGCTCATGCGCAACTTCATATCTTTGTAGTACGCAATCTGGTCCTGAGCCGCTTTCAACTGGGCATCCATCTGCGTCTTCACTTGCGCCAACTCCTGCTCTTTTTTCATATATGCCTCGGTGGCCTGCTGCCTAACCTGAGCGACCGCTAACTGCTTCGCTTGTTCGGCCTGCTGCACTTGTGCCTGCAGGGCCTGCAACTGCATCTGCAGCTGGGTCTGCGCCGCCTGTTCTTCCGCCTTACGACGAACGGCCTCCGCCTGTTCACGCACTTTCTGCGTCTGCTCCAGCTCCTGAACACGACGCGTCAACTCGCGTTCAAACTCCGCGTTCTTCACCTGACTTAACAAAGCAGCATAGTCACTCTCGTCCACCGTAAACACATTTCCGCATTTCGGACATTTCAACTCTTTCATAATTGAATCAATTTTGCGGTGCAAAAATACTGCTTTTTTTCGACATATGCAAAAATTTTTTTTCTTTTCTTGCGCATTCAAAAAAATTGTAGTAAATTTGCACCGGATTTGACTTTTTAGTCAAAAGAGTTATGAACATTCCATCGAAAGATATGCATATCCGTTACCTCGCCATATTGTTCTTATGCGTGTGGATATTTGTCCCTATGCATGCGGAACTCATTCCCGATAGTACATGGACGTTTCATCAGCCCGAAGCGCACGACCATGCCGAAGAGAATGAGATTTGGCTGAGTGCCGACCGCCCCGGTGCCGGCACCGGTTCTGAAGTATTAGGCAAAGGTTATATTCAATGGGAGGCAGGTTTTGAGGCCGCTCATATCCCGGGGTTGCACTACCTGACGCTTCCTTCTTCGCTTTTCCGTTTCGGGGTGCATAAGCGGATTGAGTTGCGGTTGGAATATGGCGGTGTATTGGCGATTAACGACTATCCGGACTCTATTCCGAGCTCTCCCGACAGCCATTTTTATACTCCATCGCCGCTTTATATAGGGGCGAAATTCCTGCTTTGCGACCATCATGGCGGTTCGCTTGACCGGAAATGGATTCCTCGTACCGCTTTGTTAGTCAATGTAGGTGTTCCGCTGACGTCCACCATGGCTCAGATGGTACCGATATCCGGTTGGGTGGACTTACTCTTTGAACATGAAGTAACCGAGTGGTTATCGATAGGTTATGATGTAGGTGCTCATTGGGAGGAATGGGCGCCGACGCCCGATATCTTCGCTTCGTTAGGAGTCAATTTTGAACCGACTGACCATTTGGGTCTGTTCCTTGAGTCATATAATATCTTCGATCCCGATGCGCTGGATTTAGCCACCGGGAAGCGATATACGCATTGCCACGTCAATCTGGATTTCGGACTCACCTATGCGGTTCATCCGCGTGTGCAACTGGACGTGAATGCCGGTTTTAATCTCTATAACTCGGCGACGGACTTGTCGGGTCCGAAAAACCATGTCTTTGTCGGTTTGGGTGTGACGTGGTTGATCCGGCACCCGTAAGAAACCACGCGACTAGTACAAATGGAAAAGACGCAGGAGCAGATAGCGATAGAGAAAGAACGAACGCGGTTGACGAAGTTCTTTCATGAAGCATGCGCGGGATACCAACTCATCGAAGAGGGGGATCATATACTGATTGGTTTGAGCGGAGGAAAAGACTCGCTGCTGCTGACGGAGTTATTAGGCAAACGTGCGCAGATATACAAACCGCGTTTTCGCGTGACGGCCCTGCATGTGCGGGTGAAAGAACGCGATTACCATAGCGATATCTCCTATTTAGAAAACTTCTGCCGCCAAGCGAATGTGCCGCTCGTGGTGAGGGATGTGGAGATAATGAATGAAGGAGTGAAGGAGTTAACGAATGAAAGAGTGAGAGACACCAATCCGTGTTTCTTATGCGCATGGTATCGACGCAAGACGCTGTTTAACGTAGCGCAAGAGTTGGGATGCAACAAGATCGCTTTTGGTCATCATAAAGACGACATCGTACAGACGATGCTGATGAACTTGGTCTTTGCGGGTTCTTTTGCCACGATGCCGCCGATGCTGCAATTAGAGAAGATGCCGCTGCGTATCATTCGTCCGTTATGTCTGATTCCCGAAGCCGATATCATTGCTTATGCGCAGAAGCGCGGGTATGAGAAGCAAAGCAAACTGTGTCCGTTTGAGCACGAGAGTGCGCGGGAGAAGGCAAAGGACCTGTTGGCGCAGATGAAGGCTCTTAACCCCGATGCGCTCAGTACGCTTTATAACGCCATGACGAATATCAAACCGGAGTATCTACCCAAGACAAAATCATAATTAATTATGTCCGCTTTATACACTATCTTATTATTACTGGCGTCGAATATATTCATGACGCTTGCCTGGTACGGGCACCTGAAGTTGCAGAGTACCGGTTTCTTTACCAATGCCACCCCGCTGATCTTTGTGATCCTGCTGTCCTGGGGTATCGCGTTTTTCGAATACTGCCTGCAAGTGCCGGCCAACCGAATCGGTTTTGAAGGCAATGGAGGACCGTTCACGCTGATGCAGTTGAAGGTGATTCAGGAAGTGATCACGCTGTTGGTCTTTGTCGGTTTCTCGGCCATTGCTTTCCATATGCAACTGCGTTGGAATCATGCCGTAGCGTGCTTGCTATTGGTAGGCGCTGTTTATTTCGTTTTCGGCTTTAAATAGTAGATAAAAAACAAAAAAATAGCATTCATCAACAGAAACACACAAAATATATTATCTTTCTTATGAGTAAGAGAATTGTTGTTTTTACGGGTGCGGGAGTGAGTGCTGAGAGTGGCTTAGGTACCTTCCGCGATTCAGACGGCTTATGGGAACATTACCGCATCGAAGATGTATGTACCCATGAAGCATGGTTGCGCAATCCGCAGTTATGCGTGGACTTCTACAACGCGCGTCGTAAGGACACCTTAGCGGCTCAACCCAATGCGGCGCATGTTGCCATCGCGAAACTGCAGGCGGCTATCCCGGGTACGCGCATTATCACGCAGAATATAGATGATCTACACGAGCGTGCGGGTGCGAAAGACGTAGTGCATCTGCATGGCGAGATCACCAAGTTACGCTCCGAAAATAACGAGACAGCAACCGTGCCCCTGAAAGGATGGGAACAACACTACGGTGACCGTCATCCGGACGGGAAAAATAGCATTCATCAACAGAAACACACAAAATATATTATCTTTCTTATGAGTAAGAGAATTGTTGTTTTTACGGGTGCGGGAGTGAGTGCTGAGAGTGGCTTAGGTACCTTCCGCGATTCAGACGGCTTATGGGAACATTACCGCATCGAAGATGTATGTACCCATGAAGCATGGTTGCGCAATCCGCAGTTATGCGTGGACTTCTACAACGCGCGTCGTAAGGACACCTTAGCGGCTCAACCCAATGCGGCGCATGTTGCCATCGCGAAACTGCAGGCGGCTATCCCGGGTACGCGCATTATCACGCAGAATATAGATGATCTACACGAGCGTGCGGGTGCGAAAGACGTAGTGCATCTGCATGGCGAGATCACCAAGTTACGCTCCGAAAATAACGAGACAGCAACCGTGCCCCTGAAAGGATGGGAACAACACTACGGTGACCGTCATCCGGATGGTTCGTTATTGCGTCCGTATATCGTGTTCTTCGGCGAAGGCGTTCCGTACTTTGAAGAGGCTTGTAAGATCGCGAGTGAAGCCGATATCATGGTGGTTGTCGGTACAAGTCTGAACGTTTATCCGGCCGCTTCGTTGATTCATTATGCACCGGCTCACTGTCCGATTTACTTCGTCGATCCGGGCCAACCGGAGTTTGGTATGTGGGCCGACCGCATCACGCATATTCAGAAGAAGGCAACCGAAGGTGTGCCGGAGCTTGTGGAGAAGCTCATTGAAGATTGGTGATTGGTGATTTGTGATTGGTAATTTTTGATTTGGGGATGAATCCGTATATTCAATCATTGCGATTACGCACCTTACCGCTATCGGTATCGGGTATTATCTTAGGAACGGGATTGGCTGCCGCCGATTTAGGATTTCAAATTTATGATTTAAGATTTTGGTTGATTTTTGCGCTGGCTATCTGCACGACCTTGAGTCTGCAGATCCTGAGTAACCTGAGTAATGAGTTAGGCGATGCCCTCAAAGGAACGGACAGTGCACAGCAGGAGCGCGAAGCGTACGGTTTGCAAAGCGGCACGCTGACCGAGCAATCCATCCGAAGGATGATCGGTCTTTTCATCGGTCTTTCCGTTCTCTTCGGCAGCGCTTTGGTATGGGTGGCTTTACCGCTTTGGAGTACGGCCTTCTTTGTGTTCCTCGGCTTAGGACTATTGGCGATCATCGGCGCAATGACTTATACCTTAGGCAAGCATAACTACGGCTACAAAGGTCTGGGCGATATCGGGGTGTTTCTGTTCTTCGGATTGCTGAGCACGATGGGCGCGTATTACCTGCAGACCCAGACGATGACCTATCCGATAGCGCTATGCGGCGCAGCGATCGGAATGCCGTGCGTAGGGGTGCTGAACCTGAATAACATCCGCGATATGCGCAATGACATCACGCACGGCAAGCGCACCTTAGCTTCGCGTCTGGGAACGAACGGAAGTCGGATATACCATACGGCTTTGCTGGTCATCTGCCTCGCGCTGTTATGCCTCTGCGGACACTTCTGGACGCTATGCATTGTTCCCATTTGGGCATGGCATCTATGGTTCGTATGGAGCCATCACGAGAAATTGGATAAGCAAATGCCGGTGTTAATGCTAACAACGCTAGCAGTAGCGCTGTTAGCATTAATAAGTTAAAGAGTTTATTTGTTTTTATTGCATAAAAACGTTAAAATGTGGAAAAATTGACACGATTTCTTGCACGTGTCAATTTTTTTTACTACCTTTGCAGCCGCAAAGGTTTTTGAATTATGAAAGGAATTATTTTAGCCGGAGGAAGTGCGACACGCCTGTATCCGTTGAGCAAAGCCATCAGTAAACAAATCATGCCGGTTTACGACAAGCCGATGATCTATTACCCGTTGAGTGCGCTGATGTTAGCAGGCATTCGCGAGGTGCTGGTGATCAGTACGCCGCGTGACCTGCCGATGTTCGAAGAGTTGCTGGGTGACGGTTCTCGTATCGGAATGAAACTGAGTTATAAAGTGCAGTTGGTGCCGAACGGATTAGCGCAAGCATTTGTATTAGGTCGTGAGTTTCTGAATGGCGAACCGGGTTGTTTGATTTTAGGCGATAACATGTTCTACGGTCAACATTTCGGTCATATGCTGAAGGAAGCCGTAGAGACGGCAGAGCAAGGCGGAGCAGTGATCTTCGGTTACGAAGTAGCGGATCCCCGTGCGTATGGTGTGGTGGAATTCGATGCGGAAGGCAAAGTGCTGAGTCTGGAGGAGAAACCGGCAGAGCCGAAGAGTAACTACGCCGTGCCGGGATTGTATTTCTACGACGAGACCGTTTGCGAGAAAGCAGCAGGATTGAAACCCAGTGCTCGCGGTGAATACGAGATCACGGACCTGAATAAGATTTACCTGACAGAAGGTACGCTGCGCGTGAAACTCTTCAGTCGTGGTTTTGCCTGGTTAGACACCGGTAACTGCGATAGCCTGTTGGATGCAGGAAACTTCATTGCCACCATTCAGAACCGTCAAGGTTTTTACGTAAGTTGCATCGAGGAGATCGCATGGCGTAACGGCTGGATCAGCACGGAGCAGTTAGCCGCTTTGGGTAAAGAGATGAAGACGGCTTACGGTCGCTATCTGGAGCGTATCGCAGCCAAAGGCAGATGATCGCAGTCTTTATCATAGGAGGTATTCTGGTTGTCGGCGCTATCATCGCCGGGATGGTACTCTTGCATCGGAAGAAGCAAGAGCCCGTTGCGCCGAATCCACCGGAACAGACTCCGGCGGAAAGTCCCAAGCCTGCTCCTAAACCGCGTACACAAAAGCCGGAACCGAAGAAAGTACGGCCGACCTTAAAGGATCGTCCGGCACCGACGGATATCTTCCTTATTCATCTGGATGCGGTGCTGGAACGGAACCTATCGAATCCGAACCTGACGGTGGAGCAACTGACCAATGAGATGACAATGGGACGAACGGTTTTCTTCATCAAACTCAAGAATCTGACCGGGATGAGTCCCGTGGAGTATATCCGCGAGACACGTATCAAGAAAGCCGCAGAGATGCTGGAGAAAGAGGACCTGACCATCATGGAGATTACCTACAAAGTAGGTATGAGCGACAGTCGCTATTTCGCCAAGTGCTTCAAGAACACGTATGGCGTCACGCCGACCGAATACAGACAGCAAGCGAAAAAACAGAAATGACAGGAAAGACCCTTGTTCATATCATCATAGCGGTTATGGCAGTCCTGTTGATGGCCTGTCATCGCACAGCTCCGCAGCGCCCGAGTCAACGACTCAACGGTTCGGCTCCCGAAGCGGACTCTGCTTCCCTGGCTATCCTGACGCTGAATCAGAAATTAGCGATGTCAGCAGACGATCAGTTACTCAACCTGATGCAAGCGCAGGAGGAGCAGTATGCATTATACGAATCCAACACCTGGATGACGATTCTCGATCGGGGAGACGAAACAGAACCCACACCGCAGCTCAATGAGGAATGGACCATCCGAATGAAGATATACACGCTGGAAAAGGAATTACTGGTAGATACCGAGCAGTCCTATACGATCGGAAAAGAAGAACTGCCGGAAGGCGTGGAGAATAACCTCGGATACCTGCATCGCTACGGCAAAGCGCGACTATTAGTACCCTGGTATTCGGCGTATGGGGTAACCGGTACGAAAGAAGTAGAGCCCTACGAGAACCTGATTATTGAAATCGAATTAAAATAAACATAGATGAGAAAAGGAATTTTTGGTTGCATCATGATCGGTATCGGCCTTCTGCTAACCGCCTGCAATGGCAATACCTACTCGCGCCTGCGCGACAAGGAGGACAAACTGATTGCGAATTATATCAGTCGAAACAACCTGCAGATTGTGACGGAAGAACCCGACATCGACCATGTTTGGGGTGAGAAAGAGTTTTACAAAGTGAAAGGCTATGATAATTTCTACTTTCACCTCATCAGTCGCGGCGACTCGGTGCGCTATGACACGATCAATGCGACTCAGATTGACACCATCGACCTGAAGATTATCAGCAATGATATCATCATTGTGCGTTATAAACGATGGGCTCTCACCGAGAACGCCGACACGCTCAGTTACTGGACCACGCTGGACCAGGCTTATCCGGTGGAGTTCCACTATATGAATACCTCGGAATGCGAGATCATCGCATGGCATGAGGCAATTCGGCTGATGAAGTATCCCGATTCGCAATGCGAGATCATCGTGCCCAGTAAGTTAGGCGACTCGAATGCACAGGATTCGGTCACCCCGTATGTCTATATTCTGAAAATCAAAGTAAAACAATAAGATGAGTTTAGTGAAAAGCATCTCGGGTATCCGAGGCACTATAGGGGGGCGTGTAGGCGAAGGTCTGAACCCCGTGGATATCGTTCGTTTCACAGCAGCTTATGCGACGCAGCGTCGTGCAGCTATGCCGGAGAACAATACGATTGTGGTAGGTCGTGATGCCCGCCTGAGCGGTCCGATGGTGGAGCAAATCGTTTGCGGCACCCTGATGGGCATGGGGTATGATGTAGTGAACATCGGTTTGGCAACCACTCCGACCACCGAACTGGCCGTAACGGGTGAGAAAGCCGCCGGAGGTATCATCCTGACCGCCAGTCACAACCCCAAGCAGTGGAATGCGCTCAAACTGCTCAATGAGCACGGCGAGTTTCTGAATGACGCAGAAGGAAAAGGTGTATTAGCGATTGCTGAAGCAGAAGACTTCACGTTCGCGGAAGTAGATGCGCTCGGTCATATGACGCATAAGGACTACCTGCCCTATCATGTGCAGCAAGTGCTGAACCTGAAGTTGGTAGATGTAGAGGCGATCAAGAAACGCGGATTCACCGTAGCGATTGATTGCGTGAACTCGGTCGGAGGTCTCGCTATACCGGCTATCTTACGTGCTATAGGCGTAGAGAATATCATCGAACTGAACTGCACGCCGGATGGTCATTTCCCGCATAATCCTGAACCGCTGCCGCAACACCTGACGCAGATAAGCGACCTACTCAAGAGCGGCAAAGCGGATGTAGGATTTGTAGTAGATCCCGATGTGGACCGTTTGGCGATTATCTGCGAGAACGGCGAGATGTTCGGCGAAGAATATACGCTGGTCAGCGTAGCCGACTATATCTTACGTCATACGCCGGGCAATACGGTAAGTAACATGAGTTCGACCCGTGCGTTAAGCGATGTAACGAAAGCGCACGGCGGAGAATACAGCGCGAGTGCGGTAGGAGAAGTGAATGTAGTAGCCGAGATGAAACGCGTAAACGCGGTTATCGGCGGCGAAGGAAACGGCGGGGTGATTTATCCGGAGTGCCACTATGGTCGTGATGCCTTGGTAGGTATTGCCCTCTTCCTCAGCCATCTGGCTCATCTGGATATGAAAGTAAGCGAACTGCGTCGTACCCTACCCGATTACTGCATCAGTAAGAACCGTATAGACCTGACCCCGGACACGGACGTAGATGCCATCCTTGCGCGCGTGAAAGAGCTCTATAAGAACGAGCGGGTGAATGACCGAGATGGAGTGAAGATCGATTTTTCGGACGGCTGGGTACACCTGCGTAAATCGAATACCGAACCTATCATTCGCGTTTATTCCGAAGCAGCTACGATGGAGCACGCCAATGCACTTGCACAGCAAGTGATTGACGTAGTGAAGAGTTGAAAGTTTAGCGTTTAGGGGGCTATCAAACGTTATTTTCTCATAGCAGGCGAGGCGTCTGGTGACCTGCATGCCGCGCAGTTGATCGAGCAGATCAAGCGATGCGAACCGAACGCCACTTTCGCCGGATTAGGCGGCGACCGCATGCACGCAGCCGGATGTCATCTGTACCAACATATGCGGAAGATGGCTTTCATGGGTTTTGCGGCTGTGCTACGTAACATGGGGCAGGTGAAGCAGAACTTCCGCATCACGGAGGAAGCCCTGCTCTTCGAACAACCGGACGTACTGATTCTGATTGACTACCCTTCTTTTAATCTGCGTATCGCTTCGTTCTGCCGCAAACATCTGCCGGGCACCCGCATCGTCTATTATATCCCGCCGAAGGTCTGGGCATGGAAGCGCAGACGCATCCATCAGATAGCGAAGCTATGCGATGAGGTATTAGGTATCTTTCCGTTCGAACCCGATTTCTATGCGCGTTACGGCTATCGCTGCACGTACGTCGGCAACCCCACAGCGGAAGAGATCGGTAAAGGGGAAAGGTTAAAGGGGAAAGGTGAAAGGAATCAGACCATAGCTATTCTGCCGGGTAGCCGGCCGAGCGAGATCAAGCATTGCTTACCGAAGATGCTGGAAGCAGCAAGGCGTTTCCCCGACTACTCCATCACAGTCTGCGCTGCTCCGGGTATAGAGGACGAATTTTACACTCCTTATTTATCTGCGCACGAAGCGCTCACGCGCGACACGTACGTGTCCGTATGCGAGGCTTCAGCCGCTATCGTCAACTCGGGGACAGCCACCTTGGAGACCGCTTTACTGGGTTGTCCGCAAGTGGCGGTTTATCATCTGGCCTGCGCTCGCTTCATCGGGGCTATTCGGCGATTACAACCGCTTTTCTTCTCCATTAAGCATTTTACCTTAGTGAATATCCTATTGGGCAAGGCAGTGATCAAAGAATGTATCGCCAATGAGTTCACGGTAGAGAACATTGCGAACGAATTAGAGCGGATCCTGCAGGACGAAGCCCATAAAAAAGAGATGCTCGCGCAATACGAACACCTCATTTCTCTTTTAGGTTCTCAGCAAGCCTCGGTCGAGGCCGCCCGTATCATCACATCGAAACCATAAGGGCCGCTAAGATATAGGGGAACGCACCTACCAGTACTCCTTTGGCCAACCGCCATGTATCCGTCGTATAGAAGACGAACAGCAATGCCAGGTCCGGAAAGACACTGACCAGCAGCAGTTTGCTCAATACGCCACCTGCTTGGAACTGCAGGGTCTTCAGCGGATACCAGAGGTTCATCACCTCGATATAAGTCAATCCGAAGATAGCCGGCAGGAGAAGTCCCACGAGTATCCCTATCCAATAGCGATCAAAGCGATCCATAATCGGTCCAGTCGAGCTTAAGCGGCGTGATGGAGAGTAACTGATGATCCATCGCCCAAATATCCGTATCGGTCGCAGCGGGTTCATCATTAACGAACTCACCCGCCAGTTGCCATGCCTGCAGCACGTCTTCGGGTCGTTCTCCCTGCAGCGGCGCTAACTCATTCTGCCAATGCCCCATACCCTGCCGCGTCCAGCGGATGCCTTCTATCTCACCCACCGGTGCGTTGATATTAAAGCACGTACGTGGCGCGATACCTTCTTCGAACAGATGTTGCGTCACTTCCAATAAGAAGGGTTGGATCCAATGCAGGTCCACATCCAGTTCATGGCTGTTGATGGACCATCCGATAGCGGGGATTCCTTTCTCCGCCGCCACCAGACACGCACCCATCGTACCCGAATACAGCGTATTGATCGATGCATTCGAACCATGATTGATGCCGGAGACGAGCAGGTCGATGCGTTGGTCGGCCAGCAAGTGCTCACGGGCTATCTTGACGCAATCCGCCGGAGTACCATTGGTGACATACACCTCCGCCCCGTTTAAGTCATGCTCCTCGATACGACGGAGGTACATCGGTTTGGCTACGGTGATAGCCGCACCGGATCCACTGCGCGCACCATCGGGTGCAATGACCGTGACATGACCTAACTTGGTCATCTCTTTGGCCAGCAAGCGGATACCCGCTGTACCCCAACCGTCGTCGTTAACTACTACGATATTGAGCATTATTCCGGGAACATTACGACTTCAATCACATTACCGGCATCCACCAGTTTCTTGAGCAAGGTCTGCACCGACTCAGCCGAGATAGCTTCTACGGCTGCTTTGTAATCGCGCACCTCGTTGATTCCGTACATATAGTACTGGTAGAGGGTGCTACGCCAGAAGGTATTCTTCTCCAGATCTTCCTGGAAGTCCTTCAACATCGATTCTTTCTCCTTCTGCAAGTCCGTAGCCAACGGTCCGTTGTCGATGATCGTCTGCACCTCCTCATGGATGATTTCCAGCAGACGCTCCTGCTTATTCGGATCCGTATCGAACTGCATCAGCAGAGCAGCTGTCGGCGTCGGCAGCGAGGTCATATAACCATACGTACCTACACCATACGAACCGCCTTCGCGCTCACGGATGGACTCCAGATAGCGCGTGGAGAGAATGCGACCGATGATTTCCATATTGAGGTCATTAGCCATCGTGAACGGGATATCATACGAGGTATATTGGATGCGGTTCGAAGCCGTAGTGGTCTCCATTGCACGACTGAAATAGTTCTTCTGGATACCCGGAGCAACCGTCACATGATGGTCGATAATAGACTCATGACAGTTCTTCTTGGTCTTCATACCACCCAACCACGTACAAATCAGTTCCTGCGTCTTCGCATCGTTCGGGTTGATATTACCGACGAAGATGAAGGTGAAGTCGGCCGGGTTAGCAAAACGTGCTTTGTAGATCTCCAGCGCCTTATCCAGACTCACCTTCTCCAGCAGCGCCATGTTATAAAGCGGCGTACGGTCGGAGTGGTTGGAGGTCATCATCTGAATGGAATCAGAGAACGCCGTCTTAGGGTTCTTATCGCGATTTATCAGTTGGTTCTTGAGCAAACTCATCAGCGACTGATAGGCATCTTCGTCCCGACGCGGCGCTATGAAATGCAGATAGGTCAGTTGCAACAGTGCATCCAGGTCTTTCACGCTGGACGATCCGCGCATGCGCTCGATATTCTCCGAGATCTCGGGTTCAACCGAAACGGTCTTACCGGCCAATGCTTTCTGCAGTTGCGTCAAGCTGAAACGACCGATACCGCTGTATTGAATGATATACGGAGCGATCTGTGCCGAAGGTAGGTCCGCGGTCTTCACTTGCGAATAACCACCCTTCGAGAACGCCTGCATCAAGATCTCGTCCGCTTTGAACTCAGTCGGTTTGATCACCACCTTGATGCCATTGCTCAGCGTCCACTCAGTTATACCCAACTCTTCGTTCTGCTTCACCGATTTGATCTTACCCTTACGCGGCGCTTTCTTGACTAACTCGCTGTCGAACTTTTCCTCTACCGGAGCGGCAATCTCTAACTCGGCCTGACCGTTGAGGGTAGCCAAAATAACCTCCTCCGAGGGGATATTCACGCCCTCTTTCTCGGGACCCGAGATCGCTACGGTCGGGTTGGCATGGATCAGCGCTTTAGCGACCGGGTTAACGGCTTCTAAGGAGATCAACGGCAGCGTAGCTTTGGTATATTCGTACTCCCATTCGGCACCCGGCATCGATTCTCCGTCCTCGAAATGACGGATGCACTCACGCGCCAAGGTGATGTTCTTACGGGTATTACGCTCGTTGTAGTATTTCTCCATTGCGTTCAGTTTCTCGGTCTTCACGCGTTCCAACTCCGCCTCGGTGAAACCATAGCGATGCATCTTCTCCAATTGGAAGATCAGGTCGTTATACGCCTCGGTCTCACGTCCCTCCTTAGGAATGACAACAGCATAGAAAGCGTCCATTTTCTTCGCAGCCTCCGCATACTGACAGCCCGCACCCGTGAACGATGCGTTCGGGTCCAAAGCCAGTTCCTGGAAGCGGTTATTGAGCATATCGCAGATCAATTCACGCACGAGATTAAGCGTGTACTCCATCGCGGTGTTCTGCAACTTCTCAGGAAGCTGGTCGAACTTATACTCCAACGTAATGCGGCTTCCTTGCGCCTCTACGTCGGTTACAATAGCTACGAGCGGTTTGTCGTTATGATTGACGGTGTAGATAGGACGTTCACCGAAGTTAGCACGACGCGGTACATCTTTCCAAAGCTCTTTGATCTTCGCCTCGATGGCATCGACATCAATATCGCCAACCACGATGATAGCCTGGTTATCGGGACCGTACCATTTATGATAATAGTCGCGCAGGGCTTGGTAATCGAAGTTATTGATCACCGCCGTATCACCGATCACATCACGCTTCGCATACTGGGTACCCGGATACATCTTCTGCTGCATCTGGGTCCAGATACGACGGCTGGCAGTACGACGCGTACGCCATTCCTCCAAGATCACACCGCGCTCGGCATCGATCTCCTCCGGCAACAGCAACAGACCACAACTCCAGTCATGCATCACCAGCAGCGCCGAGTCAATGATACCCTCGCGATAGGTAGGCACGTCCGACAGACGATAGACCGTCTCATCGATGGAGGTATAAGCATTGATGTTTCCACCGAAGTTCACACCGATGGACTCAAAATAATTGATGATGCCCTTACCGGGGAAGTGCTGGGTACCATTGAAGGCCATATGCTCCAAGAAGTGAGCCAGACCATTCTGATGATCCTCTTCGAGGATCGCACCTACACACTGCGCGATATGGAATTCGCAGCGCTGCTTCGGCTGCTCGTTATGACGAATATAATAGGTTAATCCGTTATCCAACTTACCATAACGCACTTCGGCGTCGATAGGCAGTTTCTCCGGCGTCTGTTGCGCCGAAGCCATCATTGCTGCGCACAGCAAAACGATGTTAAGCAAAATTCGTTTCATCTGTATCGTTTGTTTGAGATTTTTCTTCTTTTTTCTTTCTGCTTCGCTTCTTCGGAGCGGCCTGAGCAGCCGCTTCTGCATTGGCCTCCAACAGTTCATCGCCGCGACTCTTCCACGGACGCGGACCTAAAATCGATTCTACATCTTCCGAAGTGATAACCTCACGGTCAATGAGCAACTGAGCAATCTGATGATGACCCTCCGCATGCTCTTCCAAGATCTTCTTCGCACGTGCCATCTGGTCGGCAATGATGCGCTGCGTCTCCTGATCAATCACCTCTGCCGTCTTATCGGAATAGGGTTTGGTGAAACCGTAGTCATATCGACCGGTGGAGTCATAGAAGCTCACGTCTTTCAACTTATCACTCATACCGTAGAAAGCTACCATCGCATAGGCCTGTTTGGTAGCCCGCTCCAGGTCATTGAGTGCTCCGGTAGAAGTCTGACTCAGGAAGAGTTGTTCTGCCGCACGACCGCCTAACAACGAACAGAGTTCGTCCAGTATATGGTCCTCTTGCGTCAACTGGCGTTCCTCCGGCAGATACCAAGCGGCACCCAAGGCCACTCCTCGCGGAACGATGGTCACTTTCACCAACGGGTTGGCCCAGCGGAGCAACCAACTGATCGTCGCATGTCCGGCCTCGTGATAAGCGATGGAGCGTTTCTCATCGTCGGTCATGATCTTATTCTTACGCTCCAGACCACCTACAATGCGGTCCACGGCATCCATGAAGTCCTGTTTACCCACTCTCTTACGTCCACCACGCGCTGCGATCAATGCTGCCTCATTACATACATTGGCGATATCGGCACCCGAGAAACCCGGCGTCTGTTTGCTCAAGAAATCCACATCCACCGTATCATCCATCTTAATCGGACGCAGATGCACTTGGAAGATCTCCTTACGCTCCTGCAGGTCAGGTAACTCCACATGAATCTGACGGTCAAAACGTCCGGCACGCAGCAAGGCTGCATCGAGCACATCGGCGCGGTTCGTAGCCGCTAAGATGATCACACCCGAGTTGGTACCGAAGCCGTCCATCTCGGTCAATAACTGATTGAGCGTACTCTCGCGTTCATCGTTTCCGCCCGTCATGATGCTCTTGCCACGCGCACGACCGATAGCATCGATCTCATCGATGAAGATGATAGCAGGTGCTTTCTCTTTCGCCTGACGGAAGAGGTCACGCACACGACTCGCACCAACGCCGACGAACATCTCTACGAAATCCGAACCGCTCATCGAGAAGAACGGTACATCGGCTTCACCGGCTACGGCTTTTGCCAGCAAGGTTTTTCCGGTACCCGGAGGACCTACCAACAGAGCACCTTTAGGAATCTTCGCACCGATCTCGGTGTATTTCTTGGGGTTCTTAAGGAACTCCACGATCTCCTGCACTTCCTGTTTCGCGCCGTATAAACCGGCTACGTCTCGGAAAGTGACTTTATCTTTCTTATCCTTATCGAATAACTGCGCCTGCGCTTTACCTACACCGAAGATACCTCCTCCGGCACCTATATTACCGATGCCTCGGCTCATATAGATGAAGAAGAAGATAATCAGCGCAAAGGGCAGCACGTTCATCAGAATCACATACCAGTAGTCATGCGACTTCTCGTATTTGACATCGATAGCGGGCTGGTTTGCCTGCTTACGCGCTTCGTTGATGGCCGTCATGTATTTGGAGAACTCTTCTACCGAGGCCGTACGCACTTTCAGTTGTCCGTCGGCTTTCTCACCGATGCCTTGCTCACCGAAGACCAAAGTATATTTCTGCGGTTTGACGGTGGCCTTCACATTCGCATCATCGTACACGGTAATCTTATCGATGGCATCCGCCTCGATGTATGCTTTCAGTTTGGTGTCGGTCAACTCCTTGCTCACACCGCCGTCCTGATCCCCGAAGAAATAGAAACCCAACAGGGCAAAGGCGATGGTATAGAATAAGATACTCATCCATCGACGAGGCTTACCCGGCTGGCCTTGCGGACCCTGCGGTCGCTGTTTATTGTTATTATTCGCCATGATTCATTTCGGTTTTAATTAGAGGATATCCGGCAATTCCGTTACTTTACCGTCCGCCCATAGGTGCTCGATGTCATAGAAAGCACGGGGCTCGCGCTGCATGATATGCACGAAGATAGTGCCGTAATCCATGGCGATCCACTCCGCGTTCTCCTGACCCGATACAGACAGCGGATGCACATGCGTCGTAGTGCGCACGAAATCATCCACCTCATCGGCAATAGCTGCCACCTGGGTATTACTCTGTCCCTCGCAGATAATCATCATCTCCACCGGCGCTTCTTTGATCTTACGCAAATCAATGGTTACAATACGTTGTCCCTTACGATTTCGGATGCCTTCAATAATCGTTTCCAACAGTTTCTTAGTCGTTATTTCTTTCATATAAGTAAATTGTGTGTATACGTGTACATGATGCGTGCATATAAAATGCGGTGCAAAGATACAATAAAATTCGCATATACGCAAGAAAACATGAAATAATCGTCAAAAAATTTGCGTATATCAAAAAAAAGTAGTACTTTTGTGCCCCGATTAAAGTACATTGATTATGTTTATCATCGGCATTGCGGGCGGAACCGGCTCGGGTAAAACAACGGTTGTTAGAAAACTCATTGAACGCCTTCCGAAGGGAGAGGTAGTAGTTATTCCCCAAGACTCGTATTACAAGGACAGCAGTCACGTGCCCGTTGAGGAGCGTCAGAACATTAACTTCGACCATCCGGATGCTTTTGATTGGGAGTTGCTGAGCAAGCATATCGCTCAACTCAAAGAGGGTAAAGCGATCGAGCAGCCGATTTATTCGTATATCACTTGTACGCGCCAGGAAGAGACGATTCATATCGAGCCGCGCGAGGTGATTGTGGTCGAAGGTATTATGGCGCTGCGTGAGCCGAGAATGCGTCAGCAGATGGACCTGAAGATCTTCGTAGATGCCGATGCCGACGACCGTCTTATTCGGGTTATGAAACGTGACGTGCTGGAGCGTGGACGTACGGCCGAGCAGGTCATCGAGCGTTATCAACGCGTGCTCAAACCCATGCACGAGCAGTTCATCGAGCCCTGTAAACGTTTTGCAGATGTTATCGTGCCGCAGGGCGGACATAACAATGCCGCGATCAACATGCTGGCTAAGTTCGTCAAGCAGCAACTGAAAGAACGGGATTAATTTGTTTTTCCAACTCTTTTGGACATATCTTAAAATTGGTACCTTCACCCTCGGTGGAGGTTATGCCATGTTACCCCTCATCCAACGGGAAGTAGTGGACCGCAAGGGCTGGATTGACGAGGAAGAATTCCTCAATATGATCGCGCTGGCGCAAGCAGCTCCGGGTCTTATTGCCGTCAATTCCGCCATTTTTATCGGTTGGCGAGTAGGCGGTTGGAGAGGTGTTTGCGGAGCCGTGTTAGGTGCTGTTTTACCTTCTTTTTTCATCATTCTGGCCATCGCCATGGTGTTCCGGGAATGGAAAGAACTGCCGGCCGTAGAAGCCGTTTTCAAAGGCGTTCGTCCGGCTGTAGTTGCCCTTATCGCCGCACCGCTTTTTAAGATGGCCAAGGCTGCTAAGATCAGTTGGTTTACTGCCCTTATTCCCATTTCCGCGGCACTGCTCATCTGGCTCGCACATGTCAATCCGATTTGGGTCATTTTAGCTACTGTCCTCTTCACCCTCGTAGCGGTCGATATCGCAGAAAGGAGGCAGAAATGATTTATCTGCAACTCTTCTTAAGTTTCTTCAAGATCGGTCTCTTCGGTTTCGGTGGAGGTTTAGCTATCCTCTCACTGATCGAGATGGAAGTGGAGCAATACGGCTGGATGACGCAACAGGAGTTTGTGGATATCGTCGCGGTCAGTCAGGTTACACCCGGTCCGATCGGTATCAACTGTGCCACATACGTGGGTTATACCGTAGCCGGCATATGGGGCAGCGTACTCAGCACTTGCGCGATTGTGTTACCGAGCCTGATCATCATGCTCAGTATATGCAAAGCGTATTTCTGGTTACAGAAGCGTTTTCAGGGGAATCCGTATTTTGAGCAAACCCTGCGTATGTTGCGATTCACGGTCATCGGTCTCGTAGCTTCTGCGGCCTTACTGCTCATGAAACCGACCACCTTCATCGATCCCATCAGTTGGGTTATCTTCGCGCTGGTAGCTATCTTCACGATTCTACCAAACTTGGTAAAAAATAAAGTGACCGAAGTGCTCAGTCACCCTATTCTATTGATCATTCTTGCCGGTGTGGCAGGTTATTTCATCTATCGTTAGATCTTCTCTAACTTCGCATGCGTCAGCAGCAAAGTCTTGACGCCTTGGGTATCGAAGTGAATCTCTATCTTATCGTTTTCTGTCACTTCATCACGATAGACGCGCACTACCGTACCATTACCAAACACACGATGAGCAACACGATCGTCCGGTTTAAAAGCGGATGATATGGGCGTTTGCGCATTGGAGACCGGAGTACTGGGGATACTAGTGGCCCTGGAGATACTAGGGATTTCAGGCATACCAGGCGTGCTAGGCGCAGCCGGCTTCGAGAGCGCAAAGAAACGGCGGTCGATGTCGTTGAGGAAACGACTCGGCGAATTGAAGGTGAACGAACCGTTACGGAAACGTTGGCGAGCGAAGGAGATATGGCACTGCTCCATCGCACGAGTGACCGCTACGTACAACAGACGGCGTTCTTCTTCGATCTCAGTCGGTTTAACCGCAAACTGCGAGGGGAAGAGTTGTTCTTCAAGTCCGACGATGAAGACGACGGGGAACTCCAATCCCTTGGCCGCATGCACGGTCATGAGCGTAACCCGTTCGGTGGTGTCCGCGAGATTCTCGTCCTGGTCGGTCTGCAGACTGACTTCCGAGAGGAAATCCGTAATCGGCGTATAGTCGATTCCTTCGTTGGTGCGTTGGTCCACGAACTCATGGATAGCGTTTAACAACTCCTGTACGTTCTGTGCTCGGTCAATTCCTTCCTGCGTGCGATCCATCGCCAGCGCAGTAAGCACACCGGAGGTACGAAGTACCATCTCGGTGAACGCGAAGGCATCCATGGTCTCGCTCTGCTCATGGTAGTTATCGATAAGGGCTGCAAAGGCTTGCAGTTTCTTCTGCGTAGCCGCACTGGCATCCAACACGAACTCACCCGGCCGACGCATGACATCCAGGTAAGAAACATGGTGCTCGATGGCACAGGTGGAGACTTTTTTCATCGTCGTCTCACCGATTCCTCGCCCGGGAAAACCGACAATACGAAGCAAAGCTTCGTTATCACGACCGTTGATAGCCAGACGAAGGTATCCGAGGGCATCTTTAATTTCCTTACGCTGGTAGAACGACGTACCGCCATAGATGCGGTAGGGAATATTCAGTTTACGCAGTTCCCCTTCGATGACACGACTCTGTGCGTTCGTGCGGTACAAAACGGCGAACGAGTCATACCCTTTGAACTTCATTCGCTGGATTTTCGTCGCTACACCCAGTGCCTCCGTGCGGTCATCCATGTAGGGTTGCAGATTAAGCGGCTGGCCTTCTTCTTTCTCCGAATAGACGGTTTTCTCAATTTGGTGTATGTTCTTATGAATCAGCGAGTTAGCAGCATTAACGATATTCTGGGTGGAGCGGTAGTTCTGCTCCAGTTTGAACAACTTCGCTTGCGGATAGACGCGTTGGAAATTAAGGATATTACGGATGTCCGCTCCGCGGAAGGAATAGATACTCTGCGCATCATCCCCCACGACGCAGATGTTGTTCTGCGGTTCAGCCAATTGCTTGACGAGCAGGAACTGGATATAGTTCGTATCTTGATACTCATCCACGAGGATATATTGGAACTGCTGCTGGTATTTCTGCTTCACTTCCGAACTGACCTCCATGAGTCGCAACATATTAATCAGCAGGTCATCAAAGTCCATGGCGTTCGCCGCTTTGAGACGCGCTTCATAGAGCTCGTAGACGGTCGGAAACTCATACATACGCAACTCCCGATCTTCACGCAGCAGGTTCGTATTCTGAGCATACGCACGCGGACCGATACCGCTGTTCTTCGCCATGGAGATACGGGCTTGTACCGCACCGGGTTTGTAGATCTTCTCATCCAAACCCCGCTCTTTGCAAATCGCTTTGATAACCGATTTACTGTCCGGCGTATCGTATATCGTGAAGTCGCGGGTATAGCCGAGCAGGTCGGCATAAGGACGAATGAGCCGCGTGCAGATGGAGTGGAACGTACCCATCGCGAGATAGCGCGCCTCAGCCCCCACCAGTTTGGTGATACGCTCCTTCATCTCTCGGGCCGCTTTGTTCGTAAACGTAAGCGCCATGATACGGGATGCCGGCACACCCTGCTGCAACAGGTATGCGATACGATAAGTCAGTACACGCGTCTTACCCGAACCGGCTCCGGCCACAATGAGCGACGCCCCTTCGGTATAGGTCACCGCCTCGCGCTGCGAGTTATTTAATTGGTCTAAAAAGTCCATCAATCTGCCAAAAAAGTGTGCAAAGGTACGATTTTTTTTGCATATATGCAAATATTTTTGTAACTTTGCAGCCGATTTTGAAATTTTATGCTACCGGTTGATTTCATAGAGAGTATGCGTCAGCAGCTGGGTAATGAAGCCGAGTTGTTGTTGCGGGCGCTGGAGACAGAGCCTGTTACCTCTATTCGTCTCAATTCGAAGTTGGATGTGTTGACCTTCGAATGCGATACAGACGAGGTGCCATGGCATATGGACGGATACTACCTAAGTGAACGTCCGCAATTCACCTTAGATCCCCTTTTCCACGCGGGTTGTTATTACGTGCAGGAGGCCAGTTCGATGTTCCTTCAGCAGGTGCTGGAGCAGTATGTGGACACCTCGTCTATCGTGCTGGATCTGTGTGCAGCGCCGGGAGGTAAGAGTACGTTGATCAGTGAGTATCTTGGTCGCGATGGTCTGTTGCTGAGTAACGAGGTCGTTCGTCAGCGCGTGTTTATCTTAAGCGAGAACATCCAGAAATGGGGGAACGGCAACACGGTCGTCACCCATAATACAGCGGCGGAATACGGCGAGCGCTGCAAACACTTATTCGACTGTATCTTGGTGGATGCCCCGTGTTCCGGTGAAGGTATGTTCCGCAAGGACGAACAGGCACGTAGCGAATGGAGTCTGAAGGCGGTGAAGATGTGTGCGGAGCGGCAACGAAGCATCCTGATGGACGTATGGGACGCACTCAAACCCGGTGGTGTCTTGATCTACTCGACCTGCACCTTCAACGAGGAGGAGAACGAGAAGAACGTAGAATGGTTAGCGGAGACCTTGGGAGCCAGCGTGCTGCCGATAGATCACGACCCGAGTTGGGGTATCACGGAAGGCAGCATGGGATACCATTTCTACCCGCATAAGACGAAAGGCGAAGGCTTGTATATCTGCGCGCTGCGTAAGCACGAAGGGATCGTAGAACCCATTAAGGTGAAAAGTCCGAAGAAAGAAGCGAACATGCCGCATCCGGAATATATGCCAGTGATGCGAAGTTGGCTGCAGCACCCGGACGACTGGGCTGTTCGTTATTCCGATCGTTTTGCGACAGCCTATCCGTTTAAATACAAAGAGATCATCGACTGGTTAAGTACGCAGTTGACCTGTATCTCAACCGGTTTCGGTTTGGGCGAAGAGCGCGGCAAAGGGATCGCGCCGCAGCATAGTTTAAGTATGCTGAAGGACCTTCGCAAAGAAGCCTTTCCGACTGTAGCGCTTTCGCGCGAACATGCGCTGAGTTATCTCCGCACCGAGGCCTTGGTTTTAAATGACGTGCCCCTCGGTCTTGTTCTTTTGACGTACGAGGGTGTGCCGCTCGGTTTCGCGAAGAATGTCGGGAATCGGATGAACAACCTGTACCCGAACGAGTGGCGAATTCGTAAACAACTATAAGTATGCGTTTGGTTTTTGCTTCCAATAATGCTCATAAATTAGAGGAGATCCGAGCCATCATGCCTGCGGGTATCGAGGTGCTGAGTCTGCGCGATATCGGTTTCGAACAGGAGATCGAAGAGACCGGTTTAACCTTGGCGGAGAATAGTAAGATCAAAGCGTCAACTGTTGCCGCTTTTATCAATGATGGAATGAGCGCTTCGCTTAATGATGGAATGATGATTGATGGTGTGTTTGCCGATGATACGGGCCTGGAGATCGATGCCTTGGGCGGCGAGCCGGGTGTGTATACAGCCCGCTGGTATTCGCGTTCGCATCCCTCGGACATGTACCAAAACTCCGTTTTAG
>AUXO011645399.1_pt1 | contig 23394 bp, 27 predicted proteins | sample 768731 | NCBI WGS metagenome assembly AUXO01 (sample SAMN02715735, study PRJNA202380) | gut metagenome | biome: sheep rumen | host: Ovis aries | place: New Zealand: Palmerston North | reverse complement strand
GAGGCCTGGTCATAATCTTTTGCCTCCATTGCCTTTCCGAGCAATATAGAAATAGCTGTATTTTTTATTTCCATGTTTGAGCTTTCGGCAGCCTGCTCTAACCATTGCCTGACAAGTACCTCGTATTCTTGCTTCTTTTCTGTTTTCATAGGTGATAGAACAAGGCAGGCATTTAAGATGTTTGCGGTTGAAATGAGCAAAGCATCACTTTTTGGGTATCCCTGTATTTTCTGTACTGCCATTTCAAAGGCTTTGTCCGGGCTTTCTTGAGAGAGCATGATAAGTTCCCGTGAAAAAGCTTCAATTTCAACATCTGTTAAAGTTTCGTGAAAGCTAAATAACGTGTTAAGGTCAGTATTCAAAAGTCTTGCCAGTCCGGGAAGCAAGGTCACATCTGGGAATGTAGTGCCTTTTTCCCATTTGTTGACGGCTGGTGTTGAAACGCCTAAATAATTGGCAATCTGTTCTTGGGTCAGGCCGGCGGCCTTTCGGAATTTTTTGATTTGCTCGTTGATCTGCATGTCATCGACCTCCTTGTATCTTAATTTTAACTTGTCGAAAGCCGATTTCCTATTGAGCGTTTGTTTAATTATGGAGTTATTATTTTAACCAGCAGTTAATAAGATGGAAGAGCATCGTCTTCTTGACATTGATTGCCATACAAAGTGGCGGATGACTGTCCGGCTCTTAAAGATAAATTTTATGATAAAGGCAACGGGCAGTTCCAAAAGATCTTTTCGGAAGACGGATACTCTTCAAAGAGTGTCTTCGCAATGTTTATCATCGAAATGGACATATGGTGGCACTGAAGAATCATGACTGTCGCATCAGCCTTTGGCTCATAGGAAGGAATCCTAAAATGCTTTTTTGCATTTCACCGCCCATATTTTGCCACTTAGCTTAAAGACTGGGACAAGTCTTTTGAAATAGGGTATGATGACACCAACAAGAGAAAGGAGGACGAGGTATGAAGGTGAGCATAGACATCTCTGCTGCATATAAAGAACCTTATGCGGTAATCTATACCGATAAAGTAACCAATGAAATACAACGTATGATCGACGTATTCAGTGCAGGGGAAACACCAATCACTGCCTTGCACAATGAAGAAGATCTGATCGTTTTACAACCGAAAGATATATTCATGGTCCGAATAGAGGCCGGGGATACGATCATTTATGGACAGAAGGACAAATATCGGTCGCGAAAAAGGCTTTATGAAATCAGCCAGCAGTTAGGAAAGCAGTTTATGCAGATATCCAAAACCACATTGATCAATCTGTCTTATATGGACAGTATAGAGCCGGGATTCAGCGGGACATTATTACTGAAAATGAAAAATGGCTGTAAGGATCATGTGTCGAGGAAATATCTGCCGGAGTTTAAAAAGTATCTCGGACTATAGGAGGTGAAAACAATGAAAGAGACACTCAAAGATTTGTTAAAAAATACAGTTTACGGCATCGCAATCGCTTTGGCACTATTCTGTCTGATTGGCGTGGTATTCGATTTCAGGAGCAAAGGGAATTTTACCCTGGAGCAATATAGCTTTACTAAAATGGTGATTGGATGTGTACTGATTGGCGTGGGCTTTGGCGTACCGTCGGTCGTATACAATAAAGATGATCTTCCGATGCCGATCCAGGTCATCATTCATATGGGGATCGGATGTACAGTGTATACGGTTGTAGCGTACGCTGTCGGTTGGCTGGGCAGCCCGGCAACGATCGGGCAGGGAATCCTGATTATCGCAACACAGCTTGCGGTGGCATTTGTGATATGGTTTTTGTTTATGCGTTATTATCGCGCGGAAGCCAAAAAAATGAATGACAAGATCCAGTCCATGAAGTAAAAAAATTATATTGAAAAGGACATCGGTCAGAAAGAATCGATGTTCTTTTTTCGTTAGTAAGGATGGAAACAAAACGGATTTATTGATAGGATAAAGTCAGATAAAAAAGAGCATTCAGAGAAAGGAGGAATTGATATGGAGCACCAGAGATCAGAATCAGTTCCTCTGTATCTGATGTTAGCGTTATCCGGTGGAAGCATGGATGCGTATTCCTACTTGTGCCGGGATCATGTGTTTGCCAATGCACAGACTGGCAATATGCTGCTGTTTGGAGTGCATCTGGCTCAAAGAAACATGCCGATGGCTTTGCGATATCTGTGGCCGGTACTGGCCTTTACGATGGGCATCGTTTTGTCGGATCTGATCCGCAACAGGATCCAAAATGAAAAGATCCATTGGCGGCAGGTAGTGCTGGTGGCAGAAATCGTGATTTTAGGATGTGTTTGCTGGATATCACGATCCTTTAATCTGATTGCTAACGGATTGATTTCCTTCGCATGCGGACTGCAGGTGGAATCCTTCCGTTCTGCCAAGGGGAATTCAATTACCACAACCATGTGTATCGGAAACCTAAGAAGCGGAACAAACCATATCGACCGCTTTATCCAGTATCGGAATCAGACCGATTTAAAGAAAGCTTTGTTGTATTACAGTGTGATCGTGTTTTTTGTTATCGGGGCCGTGCTTGAAAGCCTGCTGATCCGCACCTTCCATCAGAAAGCTTTGTTCTTTTCTGTGGGGCTGTTGTGCCTTTCTTTCTTGTGGATGTTAGCTGAACCAAATGCCGGGGAGGATATATGAGACCTTATATCATTTGTCACATGACTGTTTCCGAAAATGAAAGAGTAACCGGCCCGTTTCTGGAAACCTCTATGGGAATAAAAGCCTGTGATTACTATTACCAGATACATCGTGCGTTGAAAGCGGATGCCTTTGCGTGTGGAAGGGTGACAATGGAAACCAGCTTTACGCATGGGTGGTTTCCGGATCTGAAACCGTTTGAGAACATTGTGGTAGATCGCAGAGATTTCATCGTTAAAGACGACCATGCATTTTGCGCAGTCGCTTTTGATACGAAGGGACGATTAGGATGGAAGGATCCAGTCATTTGTGATGAGGATCCCGGATATGACAAGGCCCATATCGTCGAAGTTCTCAGCGAGGATACAAAGGATGCCTATCTGGCCTATCTTCAAAGTATTGGTATCTCTTATCTATTTGCCGGAAAGACTTCAATTGATATTCGGACCGCTGTAAAAAAGCTGGCCCGGTATAATATTGCTCATACACTTCTTTTGGAAGGTGGCAGTCTTTTGAACCAGGCCTTTTTACAGGCAGGCGTGATTGACCGTCTAAGCCTGGTCCATGTCCCGATGGTCGAATCAGAGGAAGAAAAGCCACTTTTCTACGATCGACCGAAAAACAGAGGCGAAGAAATTGTAATGGGGGAAAGCCAAGGCATTTTCTGGAAGTGCACAGATCTATGAAAAGAATAGATGTTTTTTTAACCACTGTAAAAATCGATGGCCTGTGATAGTTTAGGCATTCTTTAATAAAAAAATTGATGAAATCAATTTTACTTTTATAAAAAAAACCCTTAAAATTTGTTACAATAAATATGGAGTTGATTGAAGTGAGAGAAGAAAGGTTCATCATAAAGATTGTGGAGATGTTTTATAAACAGGGTATGTCGCAGACCAGTATCGCGAAGACCCTGAATATTTCCAAAGCATCAGTTTCCCGAACGATAGCCCTGGCTAAAAAGCGTGGATATATCGAATTTAAAATACATTATCCGGATGATTCTATGTCATCAACGGAAGAGTGCCTGGAAAAGAAATATGGATTAAAAGAAGTGATCATCGGTCCGAGCGATCAGCCTGAGCAGCTTGCTCAATATGCATCGGATTTTCTTTTACGTACGATCAAGGATTCCATGAAGATTACCATCACATGGGGAGACAGTATCCGGAATACCATTGAAATTATGGCCAATGATCCTCGTGTAAAGTTTTTGAATTATAATAACCTTCTTGTTATTCCGTCTTTGGGCTCGACCAATGTCGCTTTAAATGCACCGAAAGGGGTACGAATGGCATATTCCAATTATGTTGTGGAGGAATTTGCCCGCGTTTTGAATGCGCGCAGTTATCAGATGTTGTGCCCTCTCTACGTGACCAAGGAAGCTAAGAAGATCTTGCTGGAACAGGACAGTATCAAGGAGATGTTTTCGTTGTGCCGGAATGTGGATATGGCTATTGTCGGTATCGGTATGGTCAGCCGAAAATCCAAACTTCTTAAACTAAATAAGGAGTACCAGAAGTTCTATCCGGCCGTCAAGGAAAGAGGGGGCGTTGGCGAGGTGCTGGGCCATGTCATCGATAAGAATGGCAATACCGTCTGGCAGGATTATGAAGACCAGCTGATCAGCCTGGGACTGGATGATTTAAAAAAGATCCCGATCCGGCTGGGTATTGCGTATGGAAAGAACAAACGAAAAGCGGTAAAGGCGGCTATTGAGAGTGGTTATGTGAATGTGTTGATTACAGATAACGAGATTGCTGAATATTTGTTGAAATAATGGATGAGAGTATGGCATTTCGGCCATACCCGGGTCTGTGTCGGTGAAATCGTAAAGAGAAAAAAGAAATCCCATTTTATGGCAATCTGTTGACAAGATTCCCCATAATTGAAACTAATCTCACATTATTTACCATAAAATCGATATAATGAAACGAAGATTATTTATTAGTATATAAGTGACCTAAAAAAGGTTAGATTTGCTAAAAATCTTCATATTTCTCTCTCCCAATTTATCATAATACAAAGGCAGTTCTAAGGAACTGCTTTTTGTATTACAATAAATGCATGAGCACACAATTGTCCGATCATTTTACGTATCCCCGTCTGATCCGTTTTTCGTTATCACCGGTATTTACCTTGATCTTTATATCTATTTACAGTGTGATCGACGGCTGGTTTGTATCCAATCTAGTCAGCAAGGACGCGTTTACCGCTTTGAATCTGATCTATCCGTTTGTGAGCCTTTTGGCCGCAGTTGCTTTTATGTTCGGTAGCGGAGGTAGTGCAATCGTAGCTAAAACCTTAGGAGAAGGTCAGCAAAAAAAGGCCTGCGGTTATTTTTCGATGATTACGCTCAGCCTGCTTGCGACCGGCTTGGCTTTGACCATTGCCGGACTGATCTGTCTGCCGATCATTGTAAAACACCTGGCTCACTCCCGGGCTGTCTATGATTTATGTATGGTCTATGGAGAAATCAACCTAGCCGGATTGATTTTTTTGATGTTTCAACTATACTTCCAGCCGATGCTTATTGCTGCCGAACGACCACGGATGTGTCTGGCTATCACCATTTTGTGCGGTCTGACCAATATTGTACTGGATTATATCTCGATCGCTGTATGGCATTGGGGAATCGCCGGTGCCGGTTTTGCGACCATTTTTGCCGAAGCAATTGGTACGCTGATCCCTGTTGTGTATTTTCTGACAACCAAAAAAACCATTCTGCGTTTTGAAAAACCATTGTTTGAAAGACGGACCTTGCGTAAGACGTGCTTTAACGGATCATCCGAGCTGGTAACCAATCTCTCGGTTTCCCTAGTCAGCATTTTGTACAATATCCAGATGCTTCGCCTGGCCGGAGATAATGGTGTGGATGCTTATGGGACCGTGATGTATGTGGACTTTATCTTTGCGGCTATTCTGTTTGGGTACTGCCAGTCAGTAGCTCCGTTGATCAGTTATCATTACGGGGCACAAAACCATAAAGAAATGCAGAATCTGTTTACCAAGAGCCTTGTGATCGTAGTGAGCGTTTCCATAGGTCTTCTGATGGCATGCAATCTCTTTGCTCGTCAGCTCAGCTCGGTATTTGTCGGTTATGATCAAAATTTGATGGAACTGACGGTCCACGGGTTGCACATCTATGCTGTTCATTTTCTGTTCTTTGGCATCAATGTGTTTGCGTCGGCTTTCTTTACAGCGCTGAACAACGGAAAGATATCTGCTTTTTTATCTATGGTACGTACCTTCTTTCTGCAGGTGGCAGCTGTTTTGGTGCTGCCTTATTTCCTTCAGGTAGATGGCGTCTGGAGCTCGGTTTTGTTCAGTGAAGGACTCTCCTTATTTTTATCAGTTTATTTTTTATGGAAATACCGGCATGTGTATCATTATGTGGTATAAAAAAGAATCGAAAACATTACTTCGATTCTTTTTCAATAGTAATACGAGTGATTACCGGTTGATCCACTTTTAATGTGGTACCGTTGTCATCGATGGTTTCCACGGTATCACAAATCTTATCAACAACATCCATTCCTTCAATAACCGTACCGAAAGCGGCATATTCTCCATCAAGAAACGGGCTGTCCTTATGTACAATGAAGAACTGGCTGCTTCCACTGTCATAATCCGAGGAACGTGCCATAGACAAGGTACCTCGTACATGGGAAAGTTTATTATCCACCCCGTTTTTAGAAAATTCCCCTTTGATGGTATGATCGCTTCCACCGGTTCCGTCTCCCTTAGGATCGCCGCCTTGGATCATAAAACCAGGGATGATCCGATGGAAGGTCAAACCGTTATAAAAGTCACTGTTGGCTAGATCGATAAAGTTTTTTACGGTTTCCGGTGCGTTTTCGTAGTCCAGCCTGCATTTAATGGTTCCATAATCTTTTACTTCAATGACCGCAATGGCATTCTTATAGCTGTCGGAAGAACATCCGATCAGGGAAAGAAACAACATGCATACGGTCAACACAGACATCCATGTTTTTTTCATTTTGTAACCTCACTTTGATAGTATTCTATCATAGAATCCGATAAAACTGGATGAATGTATGATATCATCAAAGGGATCAAGGAAGGATGTCTATATGGCCAAAAAACAAGTTCGAACAAAAGAGGTCTGTTTTCAAAACGAGCAGATGTATATTTACGGAAAGATGTTCTTTCCCTCTGTATCCGAAGAAATCTATGATACCATCATTCTGGCCCATGGCCTGGGTGTCAATCATACCGAGATGACAGACTATGCCCGTTCGTTTGCCCGGGCAGGCTTTGCTGCTTATATTTTTGATTTCCGAGGTGGCAGTTCCAACTCCAAAAGCAGCGGAACATCTTTGGACATGTCGGTAAAAACCGAAATCGAAGATCTGAATTTTGTGATCGACTGCTTGGCTGCCAAAACATATGTCCGTAGACTGGTTTTATTTGGTGAAAGCATGGGTGGCTTTGTAGCAGCCCACAGCGCCGTTGAACGTATGGCGCATATCGATAAACTGATTCTTCTGTATCCGGCCTTTGTGATTCCGGCACAGGCCAGAAAGCTTTATCCTAAGAACAAGGAGATACCACAGCAGATTTCATTTACCTATATGACGGTCAGCCGGAAATATTATGAAGATGCCCGACGCATGTCATCTTTTGGAAACGTATTAAAATATGAAAAGGATGTCCTGATCTTTCACGGTACTTTGGATGATGATGTACCGGTTTCCTATTCTCGACAGGCATCGGATTTATATAAAAAAGCACACTATGTGGAATATGAAAAAGCCGGTCATGGTTTTACCGGTCAGGATTTCTATGATACGGTAAATACAACCATTCGTTTTTTGAAAGGAGAACCGTTATGAAACAAGTATCAGTATTTGCGGAAAACCGCCGGGGAACTATGCAGGCGATCACCCAGGTTCTCTATGATGAAAGGATCAATATACTAGGTTCTGTGACCAATGACAGCGGGGAATACGGGATTGTCCGATTGATCGTATCCGACCCGCAGAAAGCGCATCATGCGTTGAACGAGGCAGGCTACCAGACACGTCTGACGGATGTGATCGGCGTGGAAGTGGAAGATAGGGAAGGGAACATGAATCAACTTCTCAAGGCCTTAAGTGACAGCTATATCAATGTGGACTACATTTATCTGTCTTTTAATCGGAAGACATGTCGTCCGATCCTGATTTTTAAGACAGAGGAATACCAGGAAGTGATCAATTGTCTGGAAACCAAGGGATTTACAGTTGTAGAAGATGATTTTTATCAATAAGATCTTCTTCCTTTAAAAAAATCCGTCCTTTTCAGGACGGTGCAATACTTAATTTTGTTCTGCTAATGCAGTGACAATTTTATCAAGAACTACCCAATCATCTTCTGATAGATTGGAAAGCGATTTAAAAAAATGAAGCTGAAGTTCGGCTATATCAGCACGGTTTGACAAGATGCTCTGCATATACACTTGAATCATCTCTTCCTGGCTGGCAGGCAGATACATTTCACCTTCGCCTGTTAATAACCATTGTTCATTGACATGGAATGTCTGGCACAAGGTTTTCAAGTTACGCTGCGACAAGCCGTTTTCTGATTTTTCGATCTTACTGATAGAAGATTTTTGAAGACCACCTAAAGCTTTTCCAAATCGCTCCTGATTTAGTCGTTGATCCTTCCGTATTGCTTTTACACGTTCACCAATCGTTTGTTTGTTCGTGCTCATAAAAAACCTCTCTTATATATAAAAATAATATAATAATACGCATTTTTTTGTCTACATAAAATCACGAAAATTATGAAAAAATGTCCAAAAAAGGCCTTTAAATATCGATTTAATCCCAGTTTTTGTCAAAAAAATCCAATAAAGAGAAAAATTTTACATATAAAACTTTATGACAACGATCCTCAAAAAGATGTATCGATGACTTAATGGCAGAAGAGTATGATATAATTAACTAAATATAAATAATGTGAACGAATAAGAGGAATGTATATGAAAAACAGATTTGTCCGTATCCTGTTTCTTTTTCTGCTGGTATTTACCACAGGAACCGGTGCTATTCGCTTTTTTTCAAGCAGAACAATGGCTTGTTCTCTCTTTGTTGCAGGAAGTGACGAAGACTTGACTTATGTAGTCAACAACAATACTGTCATGCAATGGCTGCAGCCTACGTTGGATTCAATAAGCCTGCAATCAAAAGCGACCATCAGCCAGCAGGAAGGAATCCTGGTTGTTACGCTGGAACCTGAGAAAAAAGAAGATGCTGCGATCCTGTATCTGCATGGAGGGGCATATATCAATGATGTTAGTGCCAAACATTTGTATTTTTGTGACCGCCTGGCTTGCCAGACCCACGCAACGGTTGTTATACCGGTCTATCCGTTAGCGCCTGCGTACACATATAAGGATACGTATACATTTCTGGAGGCCTATTATCCGAAGTTGTATAAAAGCGTTGAGCATGTAACGGTAATGGGTGATTCAGCTGGCGGAGGACTGGCAATTGCCTGGTGCCAGCACATAGGAAAGGATATGCAGCCGGATCATTTGATCGCGATCAGTCCATGGCTGGATATATCCGAATCCGATCCGGAAGCAGATACCTATAACGGCGTGGATGTATTACTGGATAAAGACATGTTGAAGGAAATGGGGCAAATGTGGGCCGGTGACTTGTCTGTAAAGGATTATAAGGTCAGTCCGGCTTACGGTGACAGTAGTTATCTCAAAGACGTGACTTTATTTGCGGGAACCATGGAATTGTTCTATCCCGATATCACGAATTACGCCCACCACCTTAAACAGCTGGATGTTCCGGTTTCGTTGACGGTCGGTGAACAACAGATCCATGATTATGTGTTGTATGATTCACCTGAGGCGTATGAAGCTTTTGAAAAGATCGTACGTGTCATTCAAGAGAAATGAGAGGAAATATGAAAAAGTTAGGATTTGGTTTGATGCGGCTGCCCCAGAAGGAAGGACAGATCGACATTGAACAGACAAAGAAAATGGTAGATCGTTTTATGGAGGCCGGTTTTACCTATTTTGATACGGCGTATGTGTATCCGGGTAGTGAGGTGGCTTGCCGGAAGGTATTGGTAGAAAGATATCCACGCCAGTCGTATACTTTGGCAACAAAGATCAATGCATGGATGGGACACCCGGATGCCGAAACATGCAAAGCTCAGCTAAACCAATCTTTGGAACGGACCCAGGCTGGTTATTTTGATTATTACCTGCTGCATGCTTTGCAGCGCAGTAATTATAAAATGTATGATGACTATGGGATCTGGGACTTTGTCAAGGAAGCTAAGGAACAAGGCTTGATCAAACATTACGGCTTCTCCTTCCATTCTTCCCCGGATCTGCTGGATAAGCTGTTGACAGAACATCCGGAGGTGGATTTTGTCCAGCTGCAGCTTAATTATGCAGATTGGGAAAATCCGAGCGTTATGAGCCGTGCCAACTATGAGATGGCGCGAAAACACGGGAAGGATATTGTGGTCATGGAGCCGGTAAAAGGAGGCACATTAGCCAATGTGATCCCGGAGGTAGAGGAAGTCTTTAAAAAAGCAGATCCGAATGCTTCGATGGCTTCCTGGGCTATTCGTTATGCAGCGAGCTTGGATGGCGTACGGGTCGTTCTTTCGGGGATGAGCAATCTGGAACAGATGGAAGATAATATTTCCTACATGAAGGATTTCCGACCACTGAACCAGCAGGAACAGGCCACGATCAAAGAAGTTATGGATATCCTGAACCAGGTTGATTCCGTTCCTTGTACAGCTTGCCATTATTGTGTGCCGGGCTGTCCACAGAAAATTCCGATTCCGGATATTTTCGATGCACTGAATCGGAAACGGATCTTCCGCTCAGAGAGTGCCGATCAGAGGTATCGGCAGAAAACCGAAGGAAAAGGCAAAGCTTCCATGTGCATTCAATGCGGCCAGTGTGAAGCTGCTTGTCCGCAGCAGATTCCGATCATCCAGAGACTGCAGGAAGCAGCCAGAATATTTGAATAAAGGAAAAGCTATGGGAGAAATCAAATACATATTAGAACAAGTAAAAAACGGGACGATAAGCATCGATCAGGCCGAAAATCTTCTTCAAAAAGACGCATATGAAGATATCGGACATGCCAAAATCGATACAACACGGAAAAAGAGGACCGGGTTTGCCGAAGTCGTTTACTGTCCCAATAAACCTGATCAAGATCTGCAGCAGATCTTTGAACGGATCTATCAGCAGCAGGGCGAAGTGCTGGGAACCCGTGCTACGGAACACCAGTACGAGATCGTTCACGAAGTATTGCCGGAAATCCAATACGATCCCCTCTCCGGTGTCATGAAGCTGGAAAAGGAAAAGGAAAAGATTGGTAATATTACCATCTGCACAGCCGGCACATCCGATATTCCGGTGGCCGAAGAAGCCGCATTGACCGCAGAATTCTTTGGAGCCCATGTGGCTCGTTTATACGATGTGGGTGTCAGCGGGATCCATCGGATCTTATCCAATCGCAACTTGCTGGAACAAGCCAACTGTGTCATTACCGCAGCCGGTATGGAAGGAGCATTGGCCAGTGTGGTCGGCGGTCTTGTGTCCGTACCGGTCATCGCAGTACCGACTTCTGTCGGCTATGGCGCCAGTTTTCACGGATTGTCGGCGTTATTGACGATGATCAATTCATGTGCCAACGGCGTGTCCGTGGTCAATATAGACAATGGCTACGGAGCCGGCTATATTGCATGCCAGATCAATCGCCTGGCTTGTCAAGGAAATGCACATGTTAAAAGATAAATATCAGACCCTGCGGGCAATGATCAACACGTATGGAAAAGTGGCTGTTGCGTTCAGTGGAGGAGTGGATTCCACTTTTCTGGTAAAAGTGTGTCACGATGTTTTAAAAGAAAACTGCCTGGCCTGCATTTGTGTAGCCGATGCCTTTCCGGCCCGTGAAAAAAACCGGGCTGTGGCCTTTTGCGAAAAGCACGGGATCGCCTATACAATGATACCGGTGGATGTCATGCATCTCGACGCGTTTATCAACAACCCGCCGGACCGTTGTTATCACTGCAAGAAAGAAATTTTCAAGGCAATCCTTCAAACCGCTGCCCAAAGAGGGTTTGATGTAGTCTGCGAAGGCTCGAACCGGGATGATGACAGCGATTATCGTCCAGGGCATAAAGCTTTATCGGAACTGGGGATCTGCAGCCCGTTACGGGAAGCGGATCTATATAAAGAAGAGATCCGGATCTTGTCAAAGCAGATGGGACTGGAAACCTGGGATAAGCCTTCCTTTGCGTGCCTGGCCAGTCGTTTTTCCTATGGACAGACCATTACGAAAGAAAAACTGCAATGGGTCGAAAAGGCGGAGCAGTTTTTGGAAAACAAAGGATTTAGACAATATCGTGTTCGCATCCATGAAAATCTGGCACGACTGGAAGTTCTGCCGGAGCAGATGGAAATGTTGTTTGAAATGCGTCACGAAATTGTGAACGAATTGAAACAGATTGGATTTCGTTATGTGACGATCGATCTACAAGGTTTTCGGACCGGAAGTATGAATGAGGGGTTGAATCTATGAAAAAAACATTGTATCTGGAATGTACCAGTGGCATCAGCGGCGACATGTTCGTGGCGGCCATGCTGGATCTGGGAGCAGATCGTGATAAATTGATCAAGGCTTTGCACAGTCTTCCATTGGAGGGATATACCATTGACATATCGGATGTTTATCCTTCCGGTATCCGTGCCTGTGATTTTAATGTGATCCTGCAGCACGACAACCATGATCATGATATGGATTATCTGCATGGCCATGATCATACCCATCATCACGACCATGACCATAGCCATCATCATGACCACGATCATCATCATGCTCATCGGCATATGGCCGAGATCAATGCGATTCTCGATGCCGGTCAGTTAAGTGAGGGAGCCAGAAAGCTGGCTCATAAGATCTTTGATATCTTAGCCCAGGCAGAAGCGAATGCCCATGGCGTACCGGTAGACCAGGTGCATTTCCATGAAGTGGGAGCCGTGGATTCCATTGTGGATATTGTGGCTGCTGCCGTCTGCTTTGATGATCTGGGGTATGAACAGGTCATCCTGCCGGTTTTATGTGAAGGAACAGGGACGGTACGTTGTCAACATGGCGTAATGCCGATCCCGGTGCCGGCAACCAGCCAGATCGCCCGAATGTACGAACTGCCTTTGCAGATCGTATCAGTGCAAGGAGAACTGGTAACACCGACAGGGGCTGCCATTGCAGCGGCCATTCGCACAACGGGTGAACTTCCGACATCCTTTGTGATCCGGAAGACCGGACTCGGCGCCGGAAAGCGAAAATATGAAAGGCCTTCGCTATTGCGGGCAATGGAAATCCAGACCAAACAAGCGGAAGAGGATACGGTCATAAAGCTGGAAACCGATATCGATGACTGCTCTTCCGAACAGATTGCGGCGGTATTGGATAAACTGATGGAAGCCGGTGCCAATGATGTGCATTTCCAACCAATCTATATGAAGAAGAACCGCCCGGCTGTGGAACTGGTCGTTCTTTGCCGACCGGAATACGTTTCGAAGATGGAAAACCTTCTGTTTACACATACGACGACCATCGGTATCCGCCGATGTTCGATGAAACGTACGGTCTTACCTAGAGAAACCGTCACCAAGATGACTCAATACGGACCTTTGGATATGAAAAAGGTCATCCTTCCGGATGGAACCGAACGTCTGTATCCGGAATATGAAAGCTTACGAAAGTTAGCCGAGAAACAGAATATGTCTGTTTTAGATCTGAAATGGGAAGGGTGAAGTGATTCGCCTTTTCTTTTTATTCTGTCCTCATTTAGAATAGAACTATGAAATGTTTAAACAGAGACCAACTTAAATACCTGGCGGCAGCAGCGATGGTTTTCAATCATATTGCGCATCTGTTTCTGGATCGGCATATGATGCTGCATTTTGTGTTCCTTCATATCGGACTGATTACAGCACCGATCATGTTGTGGCTGTTGGTGGAAGGATATGCGCATACATCGGATAAAGAAAAATACAGGAAAAGACTTCTGGTCGGCGGGCTGGTTTCCGAACTGCCATATACCTTGGTGGTATGTGCCAGTCGCAGGATGCCTTTGACGTTTGCCGGTATGGATATCTTGATTACCTTGTATCTTTGTTTTCGAATTGTGGAGAATCGAAGGAATGACGGGGATCTTTCGGAAGTAATCGGCCTGATCTTGGTCAGTATACTGTGTGACTGGTACATTTCTTTGCCGGTCTTTACCCTATTCTTTTTGCGGATGGAAAAGAAACGAGCTTTTTTAGCCTCTGCCGTATTTTTTGCACTCATACAGCATTTTACACAATACGGGCCGTTGTCCTGGTCACACTCTGTTTTGTTTGCGATGGCGGATATGGCCTCTATTCTGGCAGCTGGCTTTTTGATCTGTGTGTTGTACAACGGAAAGCAGTATACAACGCATCGGACCTTTCATAAATGGTTTTTCTATGTGTTCTATCCGCTCCACTTCATGATCTTATGGGGGATATGGCTGATTGTAAACTATATTGTATAATTATGTTTACAATCAGTTTGATTTATGATAACGTAACAACGAGGTGTTGTTATGAAAGTAAAAGAGATGATTCTGTGTGCGTTGTTTGCGGCCTTGATTGCGGTGGGTGCTTTTATCAAAATACCGATCTCCATTGTGCCGATTACACTGCAGACTTTTTTTGTGGTTCTTTGTGGTCTTCTTTTGGATAAAAAGCTGGCAGCTTTGTCTGTCGCTGTGTATGTGATCATTGGTTTACTGGGAATCCCTGTCTTTGCCAACGGTAGTGGGCCTGCCTATGTACTGCAGCCATCCTTTGGTTATCTGATCGGCTTTATTGTCGCTGCCTATCTCTGTGGATGGCTTTCCAAAAAAAAGGAAGGCTTCGGTTATAAGCTGGCTGTTTCCATTGGTTGTATGCTGATTATCTATATCATCGGACTGCTTTATTTCTGCATTCTGGAAAATGGTGTCTATCAGATGGATTATACATGGGGATGGATGTTGTATTTCCTGTTTCTTGTATATGTGCCCGGTGATTTGATCAGCTGCATTGTGGCAGTTTTGCTTTCAAGACCGATCAAGAATCTTCCGTTTTTTCAAACGATGTAAAAAAAATCCGGATCAATAATTCCGGATATGAATTTCTCCACTGGACAAGGGCAGGATCTCTTGTCCTTTTTTTACGATCAGACGGGCTTGGTCGTCAATATCCACAACGATGGCCTGATAGGCACTTTTTCCTTCCATGACGGTTACTTTCTTACCAATCAGACAGGAATGTGATTTATAGGAAGGCAGGAAAGTGTTGTCCTCCATCGTTGAATAATACGTATAAAATGAATTTAACAGATCCTGGATGATCTGGTTCCGCTTGCATGTATGGGTGCTGAAATCTTCTACACAGCCGGCAATGGATTGTAATTCCGGCGGCATCGTATATGAATGCACGTTGATGCCGATCCCTACGATCATATAATCCATTCGGGAGCTGTTCATTTCAAATCCGGCTTCACAGAGGATGCCTGTTACTTTCTTATGTTCAATCAGCACATCATTGACCCATTTAATAGTGGGATGAATGTCATAGTTTTTTTCCAGGCTGTCAACGACGGCCAGACTGGCGGCTGCGGTCAGCTTTAATGCGGTATCCAGAGAAAAGGCCGGACGCAGAAAGATGGAAAGATATATGCCGGAATGCTCCGGGGAATAGAAGGAACGGCCGTTCCGTCCTCTGCCGGCACTTTGATGGTCGGCAATCAGTACTGTACCCTCAGACAGATGGTCGGCTTTCTTTTTCAGCTCATCGTTTGTGGAAGCAACCGAGGAGACCACTTCTACGTGATAGAACGGATGCAGACCGTTTTCGATGGTCGGTCCATCCAGCAGATCCAGAGAGGCGGCCAGTCGATAGCCTTTGTTGGGAACCGCTTCAATCTCAATGCCATTGTCACGAAGAGAACGAATATGTTTGGAAATGCTGACCCGGGAAACCTGCAGCTGGTCGGCAATTTGCTGGCCGGAAACAAATTCTCCCTGGGATTGCAGCAACAGGGATAAAATTTTGTTGTTCATGGCTAAATTATAAATTTTATGCGTCATTTAATCAATATAAGGATATAATAATCATATGGCAAAGGATCATCGATTATTGACGGCATTATTATTAAACATACCGATGGTTTTCCTGTTCATAGCTGTGTTGATTGCCGGTCATTATCAAAACGAAAAGGTAAAAAACCAGTCGGCAAACACATTTACCTGGAAGCAGGAAGCCATAACCATCCGAGGGACCGTTTCATCCGATACTATTATGTATGATGCGATCCGGGATGTTATTTATACAGAAAAACTGGAAGGGAAACATACAAATACGAATTATTATAACGGAATCAGTACCTACCAGGGACAAAATGCCATTTATTATGTATATACAGATGTACAGGCCTATATTGTGATAAAGACAGATGGAGATATTTACGTAGTAAACGCATATTCAAAGGAAGAGACTGTCAACTTGTACCAGAAAATACAGGAACAAAGAAATCAATAAGAAAGAAGAAAATATGAAGACAAAAGAACGATTATTAGTGGCAGCCAGGCAGGAATTTATGGAGAAGGGATATCAGGATTCTTCTTTACGGGTCATCTGTTCACGGGCCGAGGTGACCACTGGTGCTTTGTACTTTCAGTTTGAGAATAAAGAGGATTTATTTGTCCAGGTGATCGAACCTGTGATCCGGCAGCTGCAGGATTACATGCAGAGTTTAACGGACCAGGATACCGATCTATGGTTTGAGCATCATCAGAAGATGACTGAGTTTCTATGGAATCATAAACAGGAGCTTTATATTCTGATTTACGGTTCAAAGGGAACCGTTTATGAAGATGTCTGGCTTCAGCTGAAACAGCAGATCGAGGAACGCTATTTTCGTGCTTTAAAAACCGGTCGGGACCACAGTTCGTTGATTCATGTCTTAACGATGATGCAGATGTATGGATATGTTACGATCTTAAGCCAGGATTATACACTGGAAGAGACAATGCGATTACTGGAACAAATTGAAAAATATCGGTATGGTGGTCTGGATGCGTTGATGAAACAAACGAAAACCAACGGATAGAACGAGTGTAAACTCGTTTTTATTATGCATCATTCATGGCGATTATTTAAAAAAGTTGCATAAAAGTTGCATAAATGACTGGAAAAAGGAAAAACAACTTGTATAATGAAACTATGGAAAGAGTGTATTTATGTATTGATCTGAAATCCTTTTATGCTTCTGTGGAATGTGTGGAGAGAGGGCTGGATCCTCTGCGTGTCAATCTGGTCGTAGCCGATCCTTCCCGGGGGAACGGGGCCTTGTGCCTGGCGATTTCTCCGCATATGAAAACACAGGGAGTGAAAAACCGATGCCGGTTGTTTGAAATCCCGAAGCAGGTGGAATACATCACTGCTTTACCACGTATGCGGTTATATATGGAGTATGCTGCCTGGATCTATCGGATTTTTTTAAAGTATGTTGCAAAAGAAGATATTCATGTCTATTCCATCGATGAATCCTTTCTGGATGTGACATCGTATTTAAAGCTGTACGGAATGAACGCTCGCCAGCTGGCCCAGACAATTACCGCCGCGATCTTGAAGGAAACCGGGATCACAGCCACAGTTGGGATCGGACCGAATCTGTTTCTGGCTAAGGTAGCATTGGATATAATATCCAAACATGCGCCGGATTCGACAGGATATCTGGATGAGTCTTTGTTTAAACAATGGATGTGGCATCATCAGCCACTGACGGATTTCTGGCAGATCGGGCCGGGGATCGCCCGCCGTCTGGCACGAAGAGGCATTGTGGATATGTGGGGCATTGCGCATTATCCGGAAAAGCTTTTATATCAGGAATTCGGTATCAACGCCCGTTATCTGATCGATCATGCCTGGGGCCGGGAATCCACGACCATAGAGGAGATCCACCGCTATAAAGCCAAAGCGCATTCCATTTCCAACAGTCAGATCCTTTTTGAGGATTATTCGTATCAGGATGCTTTTCTGATTGTCAAAGAAATGGTGGATGTCAATGTGCTGACCTTGACCGACCGGCACCTGGTCACCAATCGGATCAGCTTATCCATCGGGTATTCCAAGGATGTGATCCGCCCGACCGGTGCGATAACCAAAATTTCCAACTGTACCAATTCCTACCGTATTCTTCTGCAGGAATTCAAACGTCTGTATGTACGGGTGACCAATCCATCGTATCCGATCCGCCGGATCGGTATCGGCTTTCACAATGTGAGAGATGAGATGTATGAATCGTATGATTTATTTACAGATATCCAGGAAGTGGAAAAAGAGAAAAAAATACAGGAAACGCTGGTGCGGATCCGCCAGCAGTATGGAAAAAATGCGGTACTCAAAGGGATGAACCTGGAGGAAAAAGGAACCACTCGGAAACGGAACTTATTGATAGGAGGTCACAATGCCCAATAAAGAACATGCAGCCCGTGCGCAGATCTTTCAGCCCTTTGATTCCTTGAAAGGATTCAATGAGCTATTAAGGCAGCAGGAACAGCAGATCGTAGAAAGAAAAATTTTGTCCGAGGATGATCGTATGGAGCTGGATCGCCGGATCCATCTGGTCCGAAAAGGCCGGATCATCCGCATTGTCTACTATAACGGAAAGAACTATATCCGTCAGGAAGGCATGGTCGCCAAGATCAATTTGGAAATGAATTTTATTCAGATCGTACAGACAAAGATCGATATTCGGGATATTATAGAAATTGAAGGAGAGGGCCTGGAAAGGCCGTATTATTAACATATGATCGATCAAGTATTTGAAGCCGGATTTCAAGTGTTACAAGAGATCCGCGACACCCAAAAAGAAAACCTGGATGCCGCTGCTAAGATGATTGCCGATTGTTTTATCAATGGCCATACCTTCTTTGTGACAGGCAGCGGACATTCCCATACCGTAGCCGAAGAATTTTATGCCCGGGCCGGAGGTCTTGCGTTTGTCAAACCAATCTTGACCAGTGAATTAACGCTGGTAGAACATGCGACAAAGAGCACGTATCTTGAGCGGCTGCCGGGCTATGCCGAGATTTTAACGGAAATATATCATGTGTCCCCGGAGGATGTTGTATTGGTGGCATCCAATTCCGGAAGAAATGCTTATCCGATCGAAATGGCCATGGATTCCAAAAAAAGAGGGGCAAAGGTCATCGCCATCACGAATTGTAAACATTCTCGTGCAACCACGTCCCGTCATCCGTCCGGCAAGCACTTGATGGATCTGGCGGATATCGTGATTGATAACTGCGGGGTTCCCGGTGATTGTATCTTGCAGATCAAAGATCTGGATACAGCTCTCTGCCCGACCTCTTCCATGGCCAACGCGTTTATTGTGCAGGCCATCAGTGTACAATGTGCCCGCTATATTCAAGATGCTGGTTTGATCCCACCTGTCTTTGTCAGTTCAAACAGCCAGTCTGATACAGGGAGAAATGATGAATACTTTAAAAAATACACAAGGCAGTATTAAAAACATTGTCTTTCTGGACATTGATGGTGTTTTAAACTGCCGTAAGACCAGTGATAGTATCAATGGCTTTGTCGGTATAGAGGATCAGAAGGTAGCTTTGTTAAAGGAAATCGTTGAGAAAACAGATTCTTATATCGTTCTGTCTTCCTCCTGGAAAAGAGACTGGGATCCCCAGGCCAAGGAACAAAAAGGAATTCTGATCCGCTACATGCTGGAAAAACTGGCCAGCCAGGGCTTATCCCTGATTGACAAAACCATCGACCATTGGATGGACCGTGGCCGGGGCATCTATAACTGGCTGCAGACCCATCCACATAAAAACTGGATAGTTCTGGATGATGAAATCTTTCCGGATTATGAGGATTACGGAATTATGGAACATCTGATCAAGACCTCGTTTGTGGATGGAGGTCTACAGGCTGACCATGTCCGTCAGGCAATCGAATTATTAAATAAATAATTATATGTAAAGTGAACCAAAATCTGTATTTTCAACAGAAATGGTTCACTTTTACTGCTTTTTAGAGCAGAAAAAGTCTTTTTCATAATTATTCTGTCGTTTTCGGGTATTCGCATTGAAATGATAAGCGTACGTTAATATACAGGAGGAGTTTATATGAATTATAAAGAGAATATTGAACGCATATTACATCCCGATAAGCGCTCAAAAATAGTCGGGATTGTTTTTGTGATTCTTACATTCTGGCTGATTGTATTCGCGATCGTATCAGCAACCGGAATCCTCGATCAAAAGAAAAAAGCAGACTTCTTTGATCCGATGCAAAGTGATCAAACCAACCAGGATGTCTATATTGATATCTTAGCTATCGATAATGACTGGTCAGCGCAGAAGGATGGAAAATATTACTACATGGCGGTGGATACCAATCCGTACTTTCTATTGGTGGAAATGACGCCGGAAGAATATGCGCAGATCGATGGAACGATGAAAATGAATTTAATGGTAAAGATGCCTGAGAAAGAAGGAAAGACGATACGCCTGTATGGACGTTCCACCACCATTCCATACGATGTCTTCCAGGCTGTATCGGAAACCTATGGAGTTGACGAGGTAACGGTAACCGACCGGGTAGGATACAATTATTTGGAAGCCGGGAAAGAGTCCACAAATACACTGGCACCTGTTTTAGGTCTGGCTGCCTTTGTGACTGGCTGTATTGGCTTGAGCTTGATTTTGTATTCCCGTAATAAAAACAGAAATATTTCCCAGACACTGCAATTGCTGGAACAACAGGGAATGCTGGAAATGGCAGATAAGGAACTACAGGCCTCGGATACCGATCTATATGCCGGAGATCACTTTTTGATTTCCAAAAAAGATGGTCTGATCATTCCATACCTGGATATTCAATGGATCTATCGCAAGGATATACGCAGAAGAAGGATGACGGCAAACAGCTTCCTGGTATGCCATACCCGTACCATGCCAAACCGTACATTAAATAACAGCCATGGAAAAGCCCAAAGAGAAGCGATGGATGAAGTATTACAGGTCGTTGCCCAGAAGAATCCGGCGGCTTTGATTGGCTTCACACCGGAGAATGTAAAATTCTTTAATGAAAATTTTAAAAAAGGAAAGAAGAATGGATAGAAAAAAACGATGGTTTGGGATAATTGCAGCGATCCTGGTTGTATCCGGGATTCTATGCTTTCTCTATTTCCGGATGACGGAACCTGTATGGAATGATATGCAAATCAAATCGTCGGAATCATTAAAAGTCGGCCAAGACTGGAAGGAAGCCAACGAAACGCTGATTAAAGAAGGCTTGACCGTCAATGATAAATTGTCTTTTATCCGTCTGTATGAGGATACCGATGAAATCGGAATGATGATCCTCTGCGATGAAGAAGAACAAAAGATCACGATGCTTCACTATGATATAATTTCCGATCACAACGAAACGAAGGTATATCTGGCCGGGATCGATGTCAGAGAATCGACTTACATGGATGTTTTAAAAAGGTTCGGCAACGAACGCTTTAAACAAAGTGTTGGAGATACGACGATCTATATGTGGAGAAAAGGAAAGCTGATGTTATTGCTGGAGACGGATCCAAAAGGGAATATCACCGCCTTTACAATATCAGACAGCACCAAACTAGAAAGCGAATAAATACAGAAACCTCTGTTAAAAATACAGAGGTTTTTTAAATACGGATTTCAAAAACAATGTCAGGATGAATATCCTGACATTGTTAAAAGAGAAAATAAATTTTATTGATTCTTTTTCGAGCGCTTATAAATATAAACGGCTAAACAAATTAATAACGCAACAATGATAACGCCGAACACGATTGGTGTTGACTGGTTGGTCTGAACACCGGTCTGCAGACCTTTCTGCTTTGTAGGATCTTTCTTTTTCGGCTCTTTTTTCGGTGTGTTCTGCGTATTAGTTACGATAAATCCTTCTTTGGCATTTCCTGCGTAGGTTACTTTATATCCTTTTACAGCTTCCTCCTGGATCGTATATGTGATTTCTTTACCATCTTTATATTGATCCAGATCGGTAAATGTATACTGCCATTGGTTATCTTTGTTTAATACGACGGAATCAATCTGTTTGCCATCGGCAAATAACTGAATGGTCACAGAATCGGTCGGTGTTCCTACCCATTTTTTGGTAACCGGAACAGATACCTTACCGGTAATAGTATTGGTAATGGTAAAGCCGCTGCCAGCGGTACCGGATATACCGGTTGTATAGCCTTCAACAGCTGTTTCTTCTACCGTATATTCAATTTCATGACCATCGGTCTCATCATATTTTGGTAATTCCGTAAATGTGTAGGCCCAGTCATTGTCTGCGGATAGAGAAATAGTATCCACCATGGTTCCATCTGCCATCAGCTGAATATCCACATAATCTGTTGGAGTTCCTACCCATTGTTTCTGTACAGGGATACTGATGGTTTCGATATTGGTATTAATGATCGAGAATCCATTCTGTGCATCACCGGCAATCTCAACTTTATAGTTTTCGATCGGTGTTTCCTCAACCGTATATTCAATTTCATGGCCATCGGTCTCATCATATTTTGGTAAACCGGTAAATACATGGGACCAGTTGTTCTCAGCGGATAATGTGATTGTATCTGCTGTTTGATTGTCGGCCATTAACTGAACGTCTACGGAAGCCTGCTGCGGGCCTACCCACTGTTTGGTAACCGGAATATCAACGGTTTCCGTATTGTAGTTGTAAACGGTAAAGCCAGTACGGAAATCACCTTCTTGTCGACTATGGAAGTCTTTTGTTGTGGCTTCTACAATATCGTATGGAATCTCAGCGCCACTGTTTGCGTCATATTTCGGTAACCCGGTAAACGTATGCTGCCATTGATTCGCATCCGACAATACAACACTATCGATCTTTTCACCGTTGGAATATAAACGGATCTCCACGTCTTCGGCCGGCGGACCGATCCATTGCTTAACAACCGGAATATCGATTGTTTCGGTATTCGTATTGATAATGGTAAAGCTTCCACCGTTATCGACGATTTCGGATCTATATCCATTTAGATCTTGCTCCTGTACTTGATACGTATACTTTGTTCCATTCGGTGCATATTCTTCCAGATCGGTAAATGTACCAGACCAGTTGTTGGCTTCGTTTAAGACAAGTGTCTGACTTAATGCCTCTTCCGTTGTGTTGCCACCACTTTCATAAGAACGGGAAATCGTGACAGTCACTGAATCTGCTGCTGGACCGATCCATTGTTTGTTGACCGGAATATCAATCGTATTTTTCTGATTTTTAACAGTACGGATCGCACCACCGCTTGGCGTTACTTCCAGATCAAATTCACTTTCCGAATCCAGGATCATATACCCTGTTGGTGCCTGTATCTCTCTTACATGATATGTGCCTTGTGTTAAGGTATCTGAAGTAACAGTTCCATCAGCACCGGTTGTTAAGGTAAATTTATTTCCTTGACTGTCTTCCACTTCGAATACAGCCCCGGCCAGAACGATCGTATTATCATCCGCATCCACTTTGGTAATCTTGATACGGCTGGCCAGATCGCCACCACCGCTTCCACCGGATTGTGCTGAGATATGGGTCGCTACAAAGGTTTGCGAAGTCTCCGTAGAGTTTAAGACTACCCTGTTGC
>AUXO015298948.1_pt1 | contig 23405 bp, 18 predicted proteins | sample 768731 | NCBI WGS metagenome assembly AUXO01 (sample SAMN02715735, study PRJNA202380) | gut metagenome | biome: sheep rumen | host: Ovis aries | place: New Zealand: Palmerston North | reverse complement strand
GTAAGATACACAGCACGCCAACTTGACAAAAACGAATATCTCCTCTCCGCCAGACTGGAAATTGAAAGAGTCAATGAATTATTCAGCTTAGACCTGCCTGTCTCAGACGAATATGCTACAATCGGCGGCTTCATACTGTTCCACTACGAAAACTTTCCGAAAGAAAACCAGATCATCGACATCGGAAAATTCCAATTCTACATCCAGAAAACATCCAAGACAAAAATCGAACTTGTCAAACTGACAGTAAAATCTTCAGAATAACTTCACGGAAGGAAAAACGCTCGCGCGTGACAGTGATTTTAACCATCACGATAAAAGATATCACTATACCTCGATATCTAAACATCTTTTACCCCGATAAACGAAAATCTCTATCGAGGTAGAAAAAAAACAACATCCTTCGCCACGCAAAAGCTACACATCCAGAAAATAAAAACACAATTCCCAATCCGACTAAGCGGCCTGTCAAGACAAGAAAAAACTAAAAACGACAAAATTCATAAAAACAAAATTTAATGGTTAAGCCTTTTTACCTTTTTTCTTGCATCCAAGTGCCCTTTATTTTATTACAAATTATTAACTTTGTACTCGCAATTTTCAAAATTGAAAAAAACAATAAAAGAATATCATAATGGCAGCATTACAGAAAATCAGAAGTAAAGGTGTACTCCTACTGATTATCATTGGTCTCGGTCTTTTTGCATTCATTGCAGAAGAATTCGTTCGTAGCATCCAAACTACCACAAACGAAAGTCGGCAAGTAGCAGGCGAGATTTGTGGTAAAAAAATCACCTCAATGGAATTTCAGAAAATGGTTGAGGAATACAGGGATGCACTTAAATTTATGCGTGGCAACACAACGCCTACAGAGCAAGAAAACGCACAAACAGAAGACTTTGTATGGCAATCTTATGTCAACTATCAATTAATCGCCAAAGAATGCGAGAAACTCGGCATAAGAGTAACCGACAAAGAACTTCAAGAAACATTAGCAAAAGGTAGCCACCCATTGCTGGCACAGACACCTTTTGTCAATCAAGAAACCAGACGTTTTGACGTCAAAGCACTGAAAAATTTCCTCACAGAATACCAGAAGATGCAAAACAACACATCAGAGGTACCTGAACAATATGCTGAGCAATATGCCACAGTATACAAGTATTGGAAATTTATTGAAAGTACACTGCGCAAGAATATCCTGGAGCAAAAATATCAGGCACTGCTCGCCAACACCATTCTGACCAACCCTGTCGAGACAAAGAGGGTATTTGACGAAAACAACACAACAAGTGACCTTATCGCTGTTTCATTCAACTACAATGACGTACCTCAAGACAAAGTCAAAGTAACAGAATCAGAGCTCAAAAACAAATATAATGAATCAAAAGAGCGTTTCCGTCAATACATCGAAAGTCGCGACATCCGTTTTGTAGCCTACACAGTAGAAGCCAGTGAAAAAGACAAGAAAGACCTGGATGAAGAAATGGCAAAATTCGCAGAGAAGATGGCTACAAGCGATGACTTGACCGGTGTTGTAAGAATGAGTAACTCACAGATTCCTTACACAGGCTTGTGGGTTTCCAAAAACGCATTCCCTAATGACATTCAGGCAAAACTTGACTCTGTCAAGGGAGGCATAACAGGACCATACTACGAAATCGCAGACAACAGCGAAAATATCATCAAACTCATGGGAAGCATTCAGGCTCCAGACTCTATCCAATGCAAAATGATTCAAGTTGGCGGTCAAGACATTGAAGCAGTACGCAAGAGCGCAGACAGCATCTACACCGCACTGAAAAACGGTGCCGTATTTGACACCATCGCGCACAAGTACAACCAACAGGCACAAGAGCAGTGGATTGTATCCAACCAATATGAGACAGCAGCAAATATGGACGAGAATAACATCAAACTGTTAAACACTCTCAACACCACTGCTACAAACGAGCTCAAGAATGTAGAATTTGAAACAGGCAACCTTATCGTACTGGTAACCGACCGCAAGGCTATCACCACAAAATACAATGTAGCCATCATCAAACGCCCTGTAACATTCAGCAAAGAGACTTACTCAAAGGCTTACAACGATTTCAGCCGCTTCCTGGCCAACAGTAAAACCATGGACGAACTGGAGAAAAACGCCGTTAAAGAGGGCTATCAATATCAGATGAACAACGAGGTATATGCCAATACTCATTTCATCAATAACATTACAAATACTAAGGAAGCACTGCGTTGGTTGTTCAATGATGATACAAAAGTAGGCGACATCTCTCCGCTTTATGAATGCGGTGACAATAACACCCTGCTCGTCGTGGCATTGAACAAAATACACGAAAAAGGCTACCAGCCTCTTGAGGATGTGAAGTCTACAATAGAAAAAGAAATACAGAAAGACAAAAAAGCAGAATACATTCTTAAAGATCCGAAAGTCAGTCAACTGAAATCCTTAGCTGAAGCACAAGCCAATGGATATAAGATGGACACATTGAAAAATGTTGCATACAATGGTATCACATTTGTACCATCAACAGGCTCAATGGAAACAAAGATTAACAGCAGCTCAGCAGGAAAAAAAGTAAATGACTTTGTAGGTCCAATCAAAGGCGAGAATGGTGTATATTTCTATCAAGTCATTGCCATCAACAAAAACAGTGAGGCGAAATATGACGAAAAAGAAATGACAAGCAATGTCCGCACACAACTCCTGCGTAATATTCAAACCTTTGGCAGTGACTTGTATCTGAAAGGGAATGTCAAAGACAAACGTTACCTGTTCTTCTAACAGGATAGACGCAAAAACTATATAAAGAAGAACGGACCGACCATTATCGGTCCGTTCTTCTTTATACCCATTTTTGACATTTGAAAATTACATTTCGCAACAAAAAAGAACGTTTTCTACAACAAACAGAAAAACTGCAAAGACAATATCTGCATTTTGCGAAAATTATAAGCATTTTTTTATACATACATATTTTAAATATGAGTAACTTTGTAAAACTTAGAAACAAATCATAATGAAACATCCGCTAAGAAGTTCAGTTTGTACAGACGGTCGCCGCATGGCAGGCGCACGTGCATTGTGGGTTGCTAACGGCATGAAACGCGAACAATTTGGCAAACCAATTATCGCTATTGTCAATTCTTTTACACAATTTGTTCCCGGACATACACATCTGCATGAAGCGGGGCAGATTGTAAAAGCAGAAATTGAAAAGTTAGGATGCTATGCCGCAGAATTCAACACCATCGCCATTGATGATGGCATTGCTATGGGACATGACGGCATGCTTTACAGCCTGCCATCAAGAGATATTATTGCAGACTCCGTAGAATACATGTGCAACGCCCACAAAGCCGATGCCATGATATGTATATCCAACTGCGACAAAATTACCCCAGGAATGCTGATGGCTGCCATGCGTCTGAACATCCCAGCCATATTCGTCAGTGGAGGTCCGATGGAAGCAGGAAAATACAAAGGCGAGAACCTTGACCTTATAGCCGCCATGGTTAAAGGAGCAGACCCTACAGTTAGTGATAACGAACTGGAAGAAGTAGAAAACCGTGCATGTCCAGGTTGCGGATGCTGTTCAGGAATGTTTACAGCAAATTCCATGAATAATCTGACAGAAGCCATCGGTCTGTCACTACCTGGTAATGGAACCATTTTGGCTACACATGCCAACCGCATAGAACTCATGAAAGCTGCAGCAAGGCAAATTGTCAAAAATGCAATGGCATATTACGAAGACGGCGATGACACAATCCTTCCACGCAGCATTGCAACGCGTACTGCATTCTTGAATGCCATGACTTTAGACATCGCTATGGGAGCATCCACAAACACTGTATTACATCTCTTGGCTATAGCACAAGAGGCAGAGGTTGACTTTACGATGAAAGACATTGATTGCCTTTCGCGCAAAACCCCTTTCCTCTGCAAACTTGCGCCAAATTCACAAAAATATTCAGTTCAAGAATGCGGCCGTGCAGGAGGCATGATGGGACTGTTAGGTGAACTGGCAAAAGGCGGACTCATTGATACCAGCGTAAAACGCGTCAATGGTGCAACACTGGCTGAAGACATAGAAAAATATTCTATACTGAAAGAAGACATTAACCCTGAAGCCAAGCGTATATATTCAAGTGCTCCTGCCGGAAAATTCTGCAATAAACTAGGAGCCCAAAATACAACCTACGAAACACTTGACACCGACCGCACAAACGGATGTATCCGAGACATAGAACATGCATACACTAAAGACGGTGGTATCGCTGTCCTCTTTGGAAACATTGCACAGGACGGTTGTGTTGTCAAAACCGCCGGTGTAGATGAAAGCATCTGGAAATTTTCCGGGCCAGCTGTTGTCTTTGATTCACAAGAAGACGCATGCGAAGGTATTTTGGGCGGAAAAGTCAAAAAAGGCGATGTTGTCGTCATCACTCACGAAGGCCCTAAAGGTGGTCCTGGAATGCAGGAGATGCTCTACCCTACCTCATATATCAAAAGCATGCACATGGGCAAGGAATGTGCGCTGATAACAGACGGACGTTTCTCTGGCGGCACATCAGGATTATCTATCGGGCATATCTCACCAGAAGCAGCCAACGGCGGCAACATTGGAAAAATCATGGACGGCGATATCATTGACATTGATATTCCTAACCGATCTATTAATGTACGCCTGACAGATCAAGAATTAGCCTCCCGCCCACAACAACCCCTAAAAAGAAAACGTATAGTTTCAAAGGCCTTGCGGGCATACGCACAAAGTGTTTCCAGTGCAGACAAAGGCGGTATAAGAATCATTGAATAAAAACCATCCATTAATCAAGCAAATATATGGCAGAAAAAATAACAGGTGCCGAAGCCATGATGAGAGCTCTGGAAAAAGAAGGAGTAAACACTCTCTTTGGTTATCCAGGTGGAGCCATAATGCCAACATATGATGCGCTTTATGACCATAAAAAAACATTAAACCATATTTTAGTGCGCCATGAACAAGGCGCTGTTCACGCTGCACAAGGATATGCCCGTGTCAGCGGAAAAGTTGGATGTGCCATTGTAACATCAGGTCCTGGAGCGACCAATACTGTAACAGGAATAGCTGATGCAATGGCGGACAGTACTCCTGTCGTCGTCATCTGCGGACAAGTCGGTGTCTCCATGTTGGGAACAGATGCTTTTCAGGAAGTGGACGTCGTGGGCATCACCAGTCCAGCCTCCAAATGGAGTTATCAAATACGTCGCGCAAGCGATGTAGCATGGGCTGTATCCAGAGCTTTTTATATAGCACGAAGCGGACGTCCGGGACCAGTGGTACTGGACTTTACTAAAAACGCACAAACAGAATTGATAGACTACAAACCAGCAAAAATCAATTTTATACGCTCATATGACCCTACTCCGGCATTGAATAAAGACAGCATAAAAACAGCCGCGAAACTTATAAACAACAGTGTAAAACCTTTTGCTCTGTTAGGACAAGGTGTTGAGTTAGGTAATGCCAACCAAGAAGTTAAAGCACTCCTTGAAAAAGCACAGATACCATTTGCCAGCACACTGCTCGGATTATCAGACATACCATCAGACCATCCTCTTAACATGGGTATGCTGGGCATGCACGGCAATTTAGGCCCCAACGTCATGACCAACCAGTGTGATTTGCTAATCGCCATAGGTATGCGCTTTGACGATAGGGTAACAGGCAATCTGGATACCTATGCCAAACAAGCCAAAATCATCCATTTTGATATAGACCCTTCAGAGTTCAACAAAAATGTCAAAATCGATGTCGCCATTTTAGGTGACTGCAAAGAGTCTATCCCCGCGGTAACCGAACTCGTAGATGCAACGAAACATGACAGTTGGATTGCAGGATTTAAACCATATGCAGAAAAAGAATACAACAAAGTCATCGACAAAGCCACACATCCTGAGAACGGGCCCCTTCTTATGGGAGAAGTCGTACAAAAGATTTCTGAAGCAACAAACAACGAAGCCATTTTAGTTACGGACGTTGGACAAAACCAGATGTTTGCTTGCAGATACTTTAAATACTCAAAACCTCGTTCCGTTGTCACCAGCGGTGGCATTGGAACAATGGGATTCGGACTCCCTGCCGCTATAGGCGCAACATTTGGCGCACCTGATCGCACTGTATGCGTATTCTGTGGAGACGGTGGCTTACAAATGACACTTCAGGAATTTGGTACAATCATGGAGCAACATGCTCCCGTAAAGATCATACTGCTTAACAACAACTTCCTCGGAAATGTCCGCCAATGGCAATCCATGTTCTTTAGGCGCAGATACTCGTTCACCCCAATGCTTAACCCCGACTATGCAATGATAGCAAAAGCATATAACATCGCTACAAGAACAGTCATTGAGCGTGAAGAGTTAAATGACGCTATTACTGAGATGCTTAACACTGACGGCCCATTTCTGCTTCAATGTGCCATCATGGAAGAAGACAATGTTCTCCCAATGACACCACCAGGAGCTAATGTGGATGAAATGCTTCTTGAAATATAATGCGACAAACTGGAGGACAATGTGGTGACTGCAATACCTGCGGAAAATGTGAAAAATTTCTTGAACAAACAACGCCTCAGACAAAAGCAGATTCTGCACCACAGCAAAAAACAAAACCAATGGAAAATAAGCTTTATACATTTATTATTTATTCAGAGAATGTGCCTGGTATCCTTTCTCAGATTACCGCAGTATACACGCGACGTCAGGTCAACATCGAATCCCTGAACGTATGCGCCTCCTCCACTCCAGGAGCCCACAAATACACGATTACTGCATATTGTGATGAACCAATGGCAAAGATGCTGACTGCACAGATTGAAAAGCGCATTGATGTACTTCAGGCAAACTATTTCACTGATGACGAAATTTTCATCAACGAGACAAGCTTACTGAAAATCAGCACTCCCATTATGCTACAAAACAAAAATGTATGCAAAATCGTCCGTATCCACAATGCGCATATCGTTGAGGTAAACCCCATCTATGCGACTATTGAAAAGACTGGTATAACCAACGACATTCTTGAATTATACAATGAACTAAACTCTACAGGATGCGTCCTACAGTTTGTACGCTCCGGCCGCATTGCTATCACAAAAGACTTCACTGAGCATCTTGATGAGTATCTGGCAGAACGCGAAAAGCAACGTAAAGACATTTAAGTTAAATTAATATAATAATCTGCAAGATTATTCTTGCGCTCATAAAACAAATTGAAATATGGCAAAAATGAATTTTGGCGGTGTCATCGAAGAAGTAATGACACGGGAAGAGTTTCCACTTGAGAAAGCACGCGACGTATTAAAAGACGAAACTATCGCAGTGCTGGGTTATGGTGTCCAAGGACCTGGTCAGTCTTGTAACCTCCGTGACAATGGCTTTAACGTCATTGTCGGTCAGCGTCAAGGCAAGACCTACGAGAAGGCCGTCGCTGACGGTTGGGTACCTGGCGAGACATTATTCTCTATTGAAGAAGCTGCAGAGAAGGCTACTATTGTAATGTGTCTGCTCTCTGACGCAGCAGTCATGAGCGTATGGCCTACCTTGAAAAATCACCTCAAACCAGGCGATGCACTGTACTTTAGCCATGGCTTTGCTATCACTTGGAATGACCGTACAGGCTGTATACCACCAAAGGACATCGATGTCATCATGGTTGCACCTAAAGGTTCTGGTACATCTCTCCGCACCATGTTCCTTGAAGGCCGCGGACTGAACTCCTCTTACGCAGTATACCAAGACTATACAGGAAAAGCTCTTGAGCGCACATTGGCTCTCGGTATCGGCATCGGTTCAGGCTATTTGTTTGAAACCACATTCCAGCGCGAGGCTACATCCGATCTTACAGGTGAACGCGGTTCACTGATGGGTGCAATCCAGGGATTACTCTCTGCACAATACGAAGTGCTACGTGAAAACGGTCACACCCCTTCCGAAGCATTCAATGAAACTGTTGAAGAGTTGACACAGTCACTCATGCCTCTGTTTGCAGAAAGAGGAATGGACTGGATGTACGCCAACTGTTCAACCACAGCTCAACGTGGCGCTCTTGATTGGATGGGACCATTCCATGATGCCATCAAACCTGTTGTACAGAAACTTTACGACTCAGTAAAATGCGGTCATGAGGCTCAGATATCTATTGATGCTAACTCCAAACCTGATTACCGTGTAGGACTGGAGAAAGAACTGAAAGCTTTACACGATTCTGAAATGTGGCGTACCGCTGAAGTTGTCCGCAAACTCCGTCCTGAGAATAATTAATCAACAAATTAAACATTCCCCAAAAAGTCTGTCGCCAATCACGACAGACTTTTTTAATATAAACTTGCCACTTACAAAATTAATGCTTAACTTTGTATAAACATAACTCAACAATTATGAAAACATTCATTTTATTTGCAACACTATGTGTTGTTCTTTCAACTACAAACTTGTCTGCGCGCTATACAACGGCACCCAAAAACTTAGATTATAACGAACTCAATGCTCAGGCACAAAATGAGTATCTGAAGCCTATCCGTCCCGGATACGACAAGAAGAACCCTTACTGGAACAACTTTTCTTTCAAATTCACTTATGCACCCGCATTTGATTTTGAGACTGTCAAAGGTGCCAAAAGCTATCGCTACACAATTACAGAAAACCCTGAAGCCACAGAAAAAATCAACAAAAAAGTTGTCAAAATCATCAACAACAAATTCTCTCCCATTTCGTTTACAGCTTCTACGCCCAACAGTTCTCTGGCACCTGTCTGGAACAAGATTCCTGCAGCAAATGTCATTCTAAAAGTTGATGCCCTTGACAGCAAAGGCAACGTCATCAAGACTGTTGGCGAACGCAAATTCCTGCGCGACTATGGTTTTTGCGGTCCATACAACAATGCAGTACGTCCATATAAGGAAGCTGCTATTAAAGGAATGCTCTACATACATAACATGGAAGAGATGAAATGTTGGATAGACAGCGGTGTCCCCAACATGAATTATGCGCACTACACATATGCCAACAAAATAATCAGTGCAGTCATCAGCAATGAAGTCTTGGTTGCCAAATATGTTCCTTCCGAGCGCGAGAAGGCTATCAAGACCGCTGAAGCAGCTGCGGCGTTTCTCGTCAAACTCAGCCAGCCTGCAAATTCACCCATGGCATATTTCCCGCCTACATATTATAAGAATTTAATTGCATCCAAGCGTGCGGAGAATCAAGGCGCAGTCATGACAATGGATGCCGTCTTCGTCATCAACGCTTTTCTGGATTTATATGATGCGACACATCAACAGAAATACTTTGATTTTGCTGTGAACATTGCACGGACATACAAGAAACTACAAAACGCTGACGGTTCATTTCCTATCAAGACCTACATCGCCACCGGAAAACCCACAAATGAGCGCAAAGCCATGCTTCACGGCATATGCCAAGCTTCACTGCGCTTACTGCAAGATTATAACGTCACAGAATTTGAAGATATGCGCAAGAAGGCTGAGATCTGGATGCACAATGGTGCTGTCAAGAGTTTTGACATGACAGGTCAGTTTGAAGATGTCACCGTCAACGGCATCAAGCCCTACGAAAACCTGACCAACAGTACAGCCGCCCCATACGCCAACTACCTGTGTTCAAAGAAGACTATAACTGAAGAAGAATTGCAGGATGCACGCGATTTGCTCCGTCTCAGCGAAGACCAGTTCACTTACTGGAATTTCCTTTACAATGAATGGGGTTTCCGCCGTTTCAATACGCCATGCGTTATTGAGCAATATAAATATAAGACACCCGTTGATGCCAGTGCTTCCAATGTCTCTGGCGGTTTTCTAGCATATTACAAAGCAACAGGCGACAAACTGGCATTTGCGAAAGCCAAAGCGTTGATTGACAACATGACTATCCAACAGATTCACAAGAATGGCTATCAGCCTACCACATGGGATGTGTCAATCAAGAAAACGAATGAACTCAGCATCTGGTTAAACTGTGCTTTGTCTGCCACCAAGCGCATGCTTGAAATGTCTGAATTGATGCAGGAGAAATAACATCATATTTTATTTATCCATTATGACAACAGGCTCCGGAGATAATCCGGAGCCTGTTGTCATATAACTATATATTCTACAGTTTCTTTTTTTCGTTCAATATTGCTTTAACATAGCGTTGAAGCATGGCAATGGCTTTTCGGTTCTCACCGCCAAGCGGTATAATAATATCCGCATACGCCTTTGTCGGTTCAATGAACTCCTCATGCATAGGCTTCAGCACATCCCTATATTTCTTTATCAGTGTATCCAAATCCTTACCTCGCTCTGCCATGTCACGAGTGACGACTCTCAGCAACCGCTCATCCGCTCCCGTATCAACAAAGATTTTTAGATCCATCTGATCGCGCAAAGTCTTATCATAAAGTGCCATAATGCCCTCAACAATAATCACATCCCTTGGCTCTACATGAACTGTTTCTTTCATACGTGTGCTGATGACATAGCTATATGTCGGTTGCTCTATTGCTCTGCCGGCTTTCAAATCAGCTATTTGCTGAGCAAACAATGGCCACTCAAACGCGTCGGGATGATCAAAGTTCGTCTTCAAACGCTCCTCAAGTGGCATATCGCTTTGGTCTTTATAATATGAGTCCTGCGGAATGACTGCCACAGAACCCTCAGGAAGGGCTTCGACTATCTTTTTTACAACTGTTGTCTTACCTGAGCCTGTGCCGCCTGCAATACCTATAATAAACATTTTTGTAAAGTCTAATTATTCTATACTGCAAAGATAAATATTTATCACATTACTGTTTTGCACCGAATCGTTTTTTTAAATAATGTCCATTATTTTCCGTATGTCGTCGATAATGTAATCCGGTCCCGACTGTTCCAAATCTTCTACAGAGCCATTGCCATAGGTCACTGCGCATGTCTTGCAACGGGCATTCTTCCCCATGAGGACGTCAAATGGCGCATCGCCGACCACAATAGTTTCTTCAGAATTTGCATGAAACTCTTCCAGAATCTTTATAGCTGTGTCGGGAGCTGGTTTTCCTTTTTCTACATCCTGTGGTGTAACAATAAGCGAGACATATTGCCCCACTCCTGAAAGAGGTATCAATTCTTCAGCGGACTCCTTGCCACGACTTGTTGCTACGGCAATAGTAAAACCTTGCGCCTTCAATTGCTCCAAAGTCTCTATCACGCCAGGGAAAGGCTTAACCTTAAAGCGCTGGATATTTTTCGGGAAAACATCTTTTTTATAAATTTCCGACAAACGTCGCGCCTCTACATCACCGCAACCAAGCATTGTCTTAAAACAATCATCTATCGCCAAACCTATAATTCTGGTACATTCCGCATCTGCCGGTTCGGGATAACCGGCTTTGGTGACGGTTTCCTTAAACGACATTATCACTACCGCTTGTGTATCTACAAGCGTTCCGTCAAAGTCAAATATAATCGTCTTCATTCTTCTCCTATCATTTATTCAAATACTATATATGGTTCCAATCTTTCAAAATCTTTTACCGAAAATGCGTCCTCCGTTGACAACTGTCGCAGTGATTTCAAATCACCATATTGGTTTCTGTGATTGAATATGGCTTTTACCTGTTCATAGTTGAGGTACGGGTGGCGTATCAATGTCTTAAAATCAGCCTTGTTTATATTTAGTTTGCGTATCCGGGATGTGCTCAGTCGTACCCATTTTTCAATGTCCTCAGGTAAACCCTCTATTTCCTTCAACTGACTTACCGACACAAATCCTCCGAGTCTTTCCCCATAGCGCAAAATTTTTCCTGCATAGTAACTTCCGACACCCGGTATTTTTTTCAGCTGACTCGTGTCTGCCTCACTCAGGTCTATCATCTCACCTTCCTTGAGTTTCTGAGGGAATGTCGCCACCATGGCATTGAACAACGAGTCACGAATGCGTTTGTTTTCCTCTTGCTCCGCCTTGCGCAAAACACGTTCATCTACGGGAAAATGAGCATACGGCATCATACGCTCTACATCTTCTTTGGATAACGAATACACACGCAAGAGGTCATCTCTACCATAAAATCGCGCCCCCGCACTCCTGTATTTCAAGAATGTCCTGACCTGCCATTTTCTCAAACCCATTCTGAGCAGGACAGAGGAGTCGCACGTATTAGGGTCAAATGGCACAGGCGCATAAATCAGGCTGTCATCATTTTGTTTATATCTCGGCTTCTGTTCGCTAACTTCCGCCATAAAGAGCCTCACTTCCTCCGAAGTATCCGCTTCAATATTTTCTTCTTCTCTGTCTGCATCTGCCAGACACGACTCATATATCCATAGCCCTGTCAGTGCTACAACAATCACAAGCGCCAGCATGCACAGACTCAACCTCTCCCTTCGGGAAAAGTAAAACATGTTTTTCATTTATAGTATTATTTATTTGTCAGGCTAAAGTGCACAAAATTTTCTCAGAATATTTCCTCACACATCCTATTATAATATTTGATACACTGTTTGATGTCTGGCACGGAATTGTTCCAGTTATTCTCATATTCTATAGAAAAGAAGCCCTTGAAATGTTGAGACTTCAGTATCTCCAGCATTTGTCTGACATTAAGGACACCCTGTCCCCAGATACAATCCTTCTGTCCTTTGACATCTTTTTGTCTTGGCTCAATATCCTTGAAGTGCAGTGACACAATACGTCCCTTCAACATTCTCAGACATGCCAGATTATCAAGCCCCTCACGTTTCCAGTGTCCCACATCAGAACAAGAACCCAGCAATGGGCTACGCCCGGCAATGACATCCAACAGGTTCTGCGGATTCCAATAGTCTGAAGGTTGAGGGTGATTATGCACCGACACTTTTATACCATATCGCCCTGACATCTGCTCTATGGCATCCCACATGTCCAGAGGCGGTTCGCAGGTAATAAATTTCATCTTCATTGATTTCGCCAAACGAAACATTTTCTCCCACTCATTTTTATCCTTGCTGGTAAAAACGCCTGCACCAACTATCTTAATGCCACGTTTCTTGGCTTCCTTCATAATTTCCTTCCCTGTTGAAGAGTCCAAATTCTGGTCAAATATCTTATTGCCCCATTTTCCACCGAGTTTATGTCCCGGATATACTTCTATATACCTGACTCCAAGCTCCCGTGTCTTATCCAGTGCATCCATCAGGGAAAATTTATGGAAAGTGTATGACTGCACCGCCAAATGCCATCCATATTTTTCCGCCTTGGTCTTTGCCCCGGCAGGCAAAACGGACAAAGCAATCAGGCTCATACCTGCTATAACTATTCCTGTCAAGGAAAACAGTCTCTTGAAAAAAGAACTATGCATATTTAATAATTTTACTGTCAATCCTTAGGCATTTCCGGCAGTGTAAACCCGTTGTGATAGGTATGTCTGATCCATTCATCGGCCATTTCCTGAGCATTAAACTCTGCAAAACGTCTGTCAAAATGCGGATGTCCGTCAACAACCTTAAAGTCGTCAAAATTAACAATCTTGACTTTGTCATTGGTTGAGATATTCGTAAATCTCATGCCCTCACCGTCCCATTGCAGTTCGCGATGCAGTCCATAGATACCTGCCAGACGGACAGCGATGACACCCATATCCACCCATTCCGTAAACGGTGCTGAGAACTGGAAATTGGAGGAAGCCTCCGTGCGGTTTTGCGGTGACTCCTTACATGCACGTATCCAGTCTTGCTCATGGGCATTGGATTTCCATATATTGCCTTCACCTCCAGGCACACGGCGTAATATCGGTGACGGTTCCTTGAAGTCCTTCATTCTGGATTTGGGCAACAGGGTCGGATTCATTCCGTAGCAGCCTGTCATAATTTTTCCCTTGGTGCCGACAAAGATGATGCCACCGTCAGCATCACCCATCATTTCCCCGTCGGCAAGCTCTTCCGGACGTGGAGGCATAAGGCCGCCGTCATACCAATAGATTTTTACCTCAGGCATTTTTACTTTACCCTTTTTCGGCCGCTCAGGAAAGGTGTAAGTTATCATCTCAGCATGAGGCGGGGAATATAAATTACTTAATGTCGAACTTGCAATTATGCTCTTGGGGTGTCCTAAACCAAGCGCCCAGCATACCGGGTCCATAATATGCAAAGCCATATCACCCAATGCACCTGTACCGAAATCGTACCAACCGCGCCAGTTCCATGGTGTGTAAGAAGGATGATAGGGACGCATCTCCGCCGGCCCGACAAACAAATCCCAGGATAATGTCTCAGGCACAGGTACGTTCTCTGTCGGTTTAGAGAGTCCCTGAGGCCAAATCGGACGGTCAGTCCAGCAGTGTACCTCAGTCACCTCACCGATGGCGCCACTCCATATCCATTCAGCAACCTGACGGCACCATGAGAAAGAATTACCCTGATTACCCATCTGGGTAGCTACCCTATATTTTTTTGCCAATTTAGCCAACAGACGCGCCTCATACACAGAATGGGTTAAAGGCTTCTGCGTAAAGACATGCTTGCCTAACGTAATGGCATGAGCAGTTATGACCGCATGTGTATGATCGGGGGTAGCCACCAACACGCCATCTATTTGTTTGCCCATTTTGTCAAACATCTCACGCCAGTCCTTGAAGCGTTCTGCCTCAGGATAATCATTAAAGGTCTTTGCCGCATAACTCCAATCTACATCACAGAGCGCGACAATATTCTCTGTCCTCATGTTTTTAAGATTGCGCCGACCGACGCCACCTATGCCGACACCGGCAATGTTCATCTTATCACTTGGCGCAACATAGCCGTATCTCTTTCCCATAACACGACCCGGAACCATTATCGCCGCAGCCGCACCGACAGAACCCTTAATAAAATTTCTTCTTGACATTTTTTCCATAGGACATATTTTTGAAACGTTAGTAAGTTATTTAACCAACTTCAGCTAAACATATTCAAAAGTAAAAATTTTGAATGAATTATGCAGTCTTTCCATATAATTTTCATACGAATCATGTATATATTATTTTATCATCACGTCCTCACTGTTCTCATCACGTTCCCCGTAGCAGACGAACCCGTTATCTTCTCCATTCCATCCCTTGGAACATAAATTCCATAGGATAGAACGTACGTTCCATGGGATGGAACATAAAATATTACGGGACAACTTAGTGCTTTTCTCCTGACGATGGTGGCTGCTATGCGGGAAATGGCGTCAATAACGTCAGTAAGGCGCGGAAATTTCCGCGCCTTACTGACGTACAATTTATCCATTTTCCTGATTTTACAGGAACATAAACAAGAATTATCACACGGGCATATTGCCGTGCTTCTTAGGCGGATTAGACTGGTTCTTGTTTCTACAACTTTCCAATGCCTGTATGATGGCTTTACGGGTATCCGACGGCTGAATAATGTCGTCTATAAATCCCAGTTCTGCCGCACAGTATGGGTTTGCAAACTTCTCCTCATATTCCTTAATACGCTCCGCCTGCTGTTCGGGAGTCTCCTTGCGGTACAGAATCGACACAGCCCCTTTGGCTCCCATGACGGCAATCTCAGCTGTCGGATATGCCAAGTTGATGTCTGCACCTATTTGCTTTGAGTTCATCACGATATAAGCACCGCCATACGCCTTACGGGTAATCAATGTAACCTTGGGCACTGTAGCCTCAGCAAAGGCATAGACAATCTTTGCACCATGGCGGATAATGCCGTTGTGCTCCTGCTTGATACCAGGAAGGAAGCCGGGAACGTCCTCTATAGCCACCAATGGGATGTTAAAGCAATCGCAGAAGCGTATGAAACGTGCTGCCTTGTCGCTGGCGTCTATGTCTATCGCACCGGCGAGGAAGTTGGGCTGGTTAGCGACAAAGCCTACCGTGCGCCCTGCCATACGACCGAAACCGATGACGATATTCTTGGCGAAATTGGATTGTATTTCAAAGAAATACTGATGGTCGCAGATAGGATTAATGATGTCCTTGATATCATACGGAATATTGGAATCAACAGGAACGATACCATCCAATTCGTGACATTCACGCGTAATCTCATCGGTTGCGGGATGGACAGGAGCATCTTCCATATTGTTGCTCGGGAGAAAACCTATCAGTTCACGAATAGTCATGAGACACTCTTCGTCACTCTCGCAGATAAAATTGGCGACGCCACTTGTGGTAGAATGGATATCAGCACCACCCAGAGTCTCCTTATCGCAGTCTTCATTGGTAACTTGTTTGACCACATTCGGGCCTGTCACAAACATCTGGCTCTCGTCTTTTACCATGAGGATAAAGTCGGTAAGGGCGGGACTATAGCAACTGCCGCCCGCACAAGGACCCATGATTGCGGAAATCTGCGGGATGACACCACTCGCCTGAACATTGCGATAGAAGATATGGGCAAAACCCGTCAATGACTCTATCCCTTCCTGAATACGAGCACCGCCTGAGTCATTAAGACTGATGATAGGTGCACCGTTTCTTAACGCTGCATCCTGCATCTTGGCTATCTTGGTGGCATTGGCAGCACTGAGCGAACCGCCCAGTACACTAAAGTCAAAGCCATACACAAAAACCAGCCTGCCGTCTATCTTACCGTAGCCACATACCACTCCATCACCTGCGACACGTTTGTTCTCCATGCCGAAATTGGTGCAATGATGCTTTACATATTTATCTATCTCAACAAAAGTTCCTTTGTCAAGTAATATATCTATACGTTCGCGTACATTTAATTTTTTTGCAGCCATACTTTTTAGTCTTTATTCAAGTTTAGTGTTACTAAAATCTGGTCGGCCATGACTGAGTCATTGACCGCACATTTGATTTCTTTTACCGTACAGGCCTCTGTGACGCTGATATTAGACTGCATTTTCATTGCTTCTATGGTCAGCACAATATCATTGGGTTGCAATTCCTGGCCGGGTTGAGCATATATGTTGACAATCTTGCACGGCATGGGTGCCTTGATTTTGTCATCCTGCTTCTCTAAATTATTCTTTTTACGCATGCGCATATATTTGGCCTGACTGTCGAGCATGTCGATTTCATAGTTGGAGTAATTAAGCCCGACACGATAATGCTTGCCGTTTTCACTTTTCACCAATGTGGCATTATATGAGTTGCCGTTGTTCAATATCGAAACCTGTCCATTGGGGAACATGCAGACATCTACCTTATAGACCTTGCCGTCTATCTCAATCTCAACCTTGTTGCCATCTTTGTTCAACAAGGTGACTTCCGCCATTCTTCCGCCTATCTGTATTTCCATAATGCTTTGTCTTTGTTAAACTCTCAACACGCCTTTTTGCAGTCCGAAAGCCCTCCATCTGTTCAATGCGGATGACGTGTCCTGTGTATTGTCTGTATTTTCTTCGTAATTCATCAAATAATCAATGTAGCTGGCAATAATGGCCATATCCTCGGAATCGTTTTTGAAACCGGGACGCGGACGCAGTCTTTGCTGATTGACTTCAATGAAAGATGTATCATAGTTGCCTTCCTTGAATTGAGGCACATCAATGATGCGACGCAAGTAGCGGATATTGGTAACCAATCCCGTCACCTTATATTCATACAAGGCACGGCGCATACGCTCTATGGCGTACTGACGTGTAGTAGCCCAAACAATCAGCTTGCCTATCATCGGGTCATAGAACATCGGAATCTCATATCCGGCATAGACGGCAGAGTCGATGCGAATGCCTGGCCCATGAGGCTCGGTCAACTGCTGGATAACACCAGGTGCCGGACGGAAATTGTTGTCGGTATCCTCAGCACAGATACGACATTCTATCGCATGACCCCGCTGGCGGATATCTTCCTGCTTCAAGGACAACTCCCTACCCTCTGCTATAAAAATCTGTTGTTTGACAAGATCAAGTCCGATAACTTCCTCCGTAATAGGATGCTCTACCTGCAAGCGAGTATTCATCTCAAGGAAGTAAAAATTCTTGTGTCTGTCTACAAGAAATTCAATTGTACCTGCGCCCTCGTAGCTGACAGCCTTAGCCGCAGCAACAGCGGCCTTGCCCATCTTCTCACGTAATTCGTCATCAACAAACGGTGACGGACTCTCTTCCACAATCTTCTGATTACGTCTCTGTACTGAACATTCGCGGTCATACAAATGAATGACATTACCGTGTTTGTCTGCCAAAATCTGAAACTCAATATGATGAGGCCCCTCTACAAATTTCTCTATATAAACGGTATCGTCTCCAAAACCAGCCATCGCCTCACTCTTGGCAGCATTATACATTTCAACAACATCCTCAACCCTGTGGACCAGACGCATGCCTTTGCCTCCGCCACCCATCGACGCCTTAATCATCACAGGGAAGCCAATGGCCTTACAAACGCCAATCGCTTCTTCAGGCGTATTTAATTGTTCTTGGGTACCAGGAACAACAGGCACCCCTGCTGCTATCATGTGGCGACGGGCTTGGATTTTATCACCCATGTCTATCATAGTCTGCGGTCGGGGACCGATGAAAATAATGCCTTCCTCCTCACAGCGACGAGCGAACTCAGCATTTTCGCTCAGGAAACCATAGCCGGGATGAATGGCATCGACCTTATGTTTTTTGGCCACTTCAATAATCTTCTCTATGCAGAGATAACTCTCGTTTGACGGAGCTGCACCGATACATTCAGCCTCGTTGGCATAGAGCACATGCCTGCTCGTCCTGTCAGCCTCGCTGAAAACAGCTACAGAACGGATGCCCATCTCATAACAGGCACGCATCACACGGATGGCAATTTCTCCGCGGTTAGCTATTAATATCTTTCTAATCATATATTTGAATTAGACTTGTCAAATAATTTCCAACAACAAAAATAGTGAATGTTTATCACTATACGGCTAAAAAAAAATTTTATTGAATATTTTTTCTTAACTCTTCCCAGTTATCAGACAGTTCTTGCATGGAATGATAAAGGAGATTAGCACCTTCACCAAGCAATTTCTCATCGTCTATTGGCCCTGTATTTACTGCTACTGTAAAGATACCTGCCCTGACACCTGAGCGAACGCCCAAAGGCGCATTTTCAATAACAATAGCCTCCCACGGATGAACATTCGCGCACTTAAGACCCTGTAGATATGGTTCGGGGTCAGGCTTGCCTCTTTTTACATTTTTGGCAGTAATCATCACGTCTTTTGTAAATATGCCAGGATAAAATTTCTCTAAGCGGTCCATCAGAGTATCTTGCCCGCTGCCTGTGACAAGGATAATCTGAAAACCGTCTTTCCTGATTTTGCTCAGCAGTTCAGCCGCACCTTTCATCGGCACGGTTTCGACATTATATTTATTATAGACTTTTATCTTATAGGCATAGATTTCTTTCACTTCCTCTTCAGTCACATCACGGCCTTCGTTTCTTTGGAACAGTATGTTTAATGTTGATTTTGCTGTTCTGCCTTCATTTTCATACGCTTCACTCTCAGAAAGGCCCAAGTTATAGTGATCTGAAGTCTCTTTCCACGCATGGGCATGCGTGGGCATAGAGTCAAAAAGCACACCGTCCATATCGAAGAGAACGGCTTTGAGATTTAAGTTCTCAAAGCCGTGTTCTTGCAAATATTGCTTTGTCTTATTCTCTATCATTTGGATGAAGACAATCTTTCTTGTATAGCTTTGCTTTCCGTCTCGTAACCGGGTTTATTAAGCAACGCAAACATATTCTTCTTGTAAGCCTCTACGCCGGGTTGGTTGAAAGGATTGACATTTAGGATGTAACCGCTTATGCCGCATGCTTTCTCAAAGAAATAGATAAGTTGACCCAGATAATACTCATTGATTTCAGGTATTGTGATACGGATATTGGGTACGCCTCCGTCAACATGGGCCAACTGTGTTCCCAACTCAGCCATCTTATTCACCTCGTCAACACGTTTGCCCTCTAAGAAATTCAGTCCGTCAAGATTTTGGTCATCGTGCGGGAAATAGATTGTGTGTTGGGTTTTCTCAACGCTGAGAACTGTCTCAAATATACTGCGTTCACCATCTTGTATCCATTGTCCCATTGAGTGAAGGTCGGTTGTGAAGTCAACCGATGCAGGGAAAATACCTTTCTGGTCTTTGCCTTCACTCTCTCCGTAAAGCTGTTTCCACCATTCGGCGATGAAGTGGAGTTTCGGCTGGAAATTGGCGAGAATTTCTATTTTCTTACCCAAATCCATATATATGGCATTACGGATAGCTGCATATTGTGCACTGATGTTTTTGTCAAACGGCACACTGGTAGAAGTTGCTTCTTCCATAGTTTTGGCACCGGCGATGAGTTGCTCAATATCTAAGCCTGCACAGGCAATAGGAAGCAGTCCTACTGGCGTCAACACAGAGAAGCGCCCGCCTACGTTGTTGGGGATAACATAACTCTTGTAACCTTCCTGGTCGGCTGTTACGCGCGCTGCGCCCTTCTTGGCATCAGTAATAGCAACGATGACTTTGCGGGCCATTTCCTTGCCACGCTGGTCTTCACATTGTTTGCGCAGCAATCGGAATGCCAAGGCTGTTTCCGTTGTTGTTCCTGATTTGGATATATTGATAACACCGAAGGTCTTGTCTTTTAAATAATCGCACAATTCTGCCAGATAGTCCTCGCCGATATTGTTGCCGGCAAAGAGTATTGTAGGATTCTCGCCTTTGTTCGTCAGCCATTGGAAACTGTTGCTCATGGCTTCGATGACAGCGCGTGAACCGAGATAACTACCACCGATACCTGCCACCATAATAACCTGGCAATTCTCACGCAAGAGTCGGGCTTCTTCTTTGATATCAGCCAGAAATTCCGGCGTCATTGACGATGGGAGATTAACCCAACCCAGGAAGTCATTACCTTCTCTCGTACCGTCTTCAACAGCTTTAAGAGCCGACATGGCTTTAGGTCCATAATATTCATACACGCCTTCCTTCAAGAAAGACTTCGCTTTGCTAATGTCTAAACAAATGTTACTCATATCTTTATTTTTATCAGTTTTCGTTTTTGCACACGATGGGAGGACTAACAGTGCACCAATAATACAACTTGTCAGAAGTTTCATTCTTCTAATTTTTTTAGCCACTCCGCGATATCATTGACACTTGGTTTGTCAATTTCAAGATTGTATTTCTTGATGACTTCACCAATTTGCATTTGAATCTTTTGCGGGTTGTTACCGTCTAATGTCGTGACGATGTTATATCCACACTTACGCAAAACCGGGATGATATCCTTGCTGATACCCAGTGCTTCAAATTTCTCGTCAGAATCTTTCGGAGCCTTTTTCTCCGGTTTCATTTGCGGGAAGAGCATGACTTCGCCGATGGCAAATTTGCCTGTCATCAGCATAACCAATCGGTCTATTCCGATACCTATTCCGCTGGTCGGGGGCATGCCATATTGCAGTGCGCGCAAGAAGTCTTGGTCAATAATCATGGCTTCGTCGTCGCCTTTCTCTGCCAGACGCATCTGCTCCTTGAAACGCTGTTCCTGATCAATAGGATCATTCAACTCCGAATAAGCATTAGCCAATTCCTTACCGTTAACCATAAGTTCAAAGCGTTCTGTCAGACCTTGTTTACTGCGATGCATCTTGGTCAGCGGACTCATCTCTACAGGGTAGTCGATAATAAACGTCGGCTGTATGAATGTGCCTTCACATGTCTCACCGAAGATTTCATCAATGAGTTTGCCTTTGCCCATCGTATCATCTACCTCGATGCCACATTTCTTTGCCACTTCACGTATTTCTTCTTCCGTCTTCCCTGCAAGGTCGTATCCTGTCTTTTCCTTAATGGCGTCAAGGATAGGCAGTCTGCGATAAGGAGCCTTAAAACTGATGGTCTTGCCGTCTATTTCCACTTCGGGTTTGCCGTTGACTGCAATACATATCTCTTCAAGCATCTTTTCTGTAAACGACATCATCCAGTTGTAATCCTTGTATTGTACGTATAGCTCCATACACGTAAATTCCGGATTATGGGTTTTGTCCATTCCCTCGTTGCGGAAGTTCTTACCCATTTCATAGACACCCTCAAAACCGCCCACTATGAGCCGCTTCAGATACAGCTCTGTTGCGATACGCATATACATGTCTTGATTCAAGGCATTAAAATGCGTGATAAACGGCCGGGCGCTTGCACCTCCTGGTATCGTCTGCAGTATAGGCGTATCCACTTCTGTGTAGCCTGCGTCATCCAATATGCGGCGCATGGTACGGATGATTGTGGCACGTTTAAGGAATGTCTCCTTCACGCCGTTATTGACGATGAGGTCAACATAGCGCTGACGGTAGCGCAATTCCGGGTCATCAAAGGAATCATACACCTGACCGTCTTTTTCCTTGACTACAGGAAGCGGTTTGAGGCTCTTGCTGAGCAGGGTGATTTCTTTAGCATGAACGGTTATCTCACCCGTCTGGGTGCGGAAGACGAATCCCTTGACACCGATGAAGTCACCGAGGTCAAGCAGTTTTTTGAACAGGACATTATACAGGTCCTTATTTTCATCAGGACAGATATCATCGCGGGTGATGTAAACCTGCACACGTCCTTTGGAGTCTTGAATCTCAGCGAAACTTGCTTTACCCATAATGCGCTTACTCATGATGCGTCCAGCAATACATACTTGGCGCAGTTCTTCTTCGTCTTTGAAGTTGTCCCTAATGTCTGTTGAGTAGGCGTTGGTAGGATACTCCGCAGCAGGGTATGGATCGATTCCCATTTTGCGTATCTCTTCCAGATTCTTGCGGCGGTTGATTTCCTGTTCGCTCAGTTCTAATATATCCATAGTTGTTCTGATATGTTTGTTTATGTACTACAAAGTTACGATTTATTTCGCTAATTCGGGTATGTCTATCATACTTTCCTTCTTTCCTTTCAGATGTTCTGAGAAGTAGTCCACCATTCTCCAATAGAAATATGCGTTCATATTGCCGAAACCGTGGCGCTGCTGAGGCAGGATAAGCATGTCAAAGCGTTTGCCTGCATTAATCAGTGCACTGACGACACGCAGGGTGTTGCCGGGATGCACATTATTGTCTATGTCACCATGAACCAGCATAAGATGCCCTTTGAGGCGTGATGCTATCTCCGGGTTGGTGGCAATCTTATATATGAAAGTCGTATCTCCCTTCTGAGTAATCTTCTCCTGCACACCGTGATGTGTCTCACTCCACCATCGGTTATAGATGCTGTTGTCGTGATTTCCGGCACAGGATACCGCCACTTTGAAGAAATCCGGATATTGGAAGATTGCGGCCGTGCTCATGAATCCTCCTCCCGAATGTCCGTGGATACCGACTTTGTTGATGTCTATGAATTTGTATCTGTTAGCCAACTGCTCAATGGCGGCTTTCTGGTCAGCGAGGCCATAGTCACGCAGGTTGCCGTATCCGTAGTTGTGATACCATTT
>AUXO012012453.1_pt1 | contig 23414 bp, 23 predicted proteins | sample 768731 | NCBI WGS metagenome assembly AUXO01 (sample SAMN02715735, study PRJNA202380) | gut metagenome | biome: sheep rumen | host: Ovis aries | place: New Zealand: Palmerston North | reverse complement strand
TCCAAATAATAAATTATCTACTTCTTTTCCTTCTAATTCTTTGGCTTCTTTTAATGCTTCTTCTTTATTCAAGGTAATATATGCATTCAGTTCTTTATTCTTTTCAATGTTTTCAAAGGCTTCTTCTACTAAATCCACTGGAGTAATTGTTTTATTTTTTAATAATTCATGGATTTCTGTAATACTCTTATTCAAATACTTCATTTTAAGCACCCTCACTTTCTCCAATAACTACTGGAACTTCTATATAGTTACCGGCATGATGGGGAGCATTCTCTACTACTTGCTTTGGATCTAGCATTTCTCCTTCTTCATCTTTTCTAAGTTCTGTATTTCCATCCCAACAAGCAATAAGAATATCATCATCATATCCTTTTACATCATTTATCTTTTCTACATCTTTTAATAATTTTTTTAATTCTACTTGGTATTTTTCAATCTCTTCTTCGGATAATTGAATACGAGCTAATCTAGCAACGTGTAGTACCTCTTCTCTGGTAAGTTTTTCTTCCATGAAAAACACTCCTTCCATAACTCAATTTATTATATCATATTTTCTTCTTTCATACATAGAAAAAGAAGAGGAAATTCTCTTCTATTATAGCAAAAAAAAAGAGTATTTTTTACTCTTTTATTGTTCTGCAAAACAGTTTTCTATGATATAAGTAGGATTCTTTTTCTTGGTTCCTTCTTTATACTCTACTAATGTACCAATAATGGTAATTTCTTTTCCTGTTTCTAATTCCTCTAAATTATCTTGTTCTTCTACCATATTACAGATAATATCGATAGAATATTTTCCACCTTCATCTACATACCCAAGGGTAATTTGTTTTTTCTTTTCCTCTACTTTTTGAAGATTTGAAATCACTCTTACGAATTTTTTATAATACTTTTCATAAGTAGCATATCCTTCTTCTTGGGTTTCAATTGCTAGATCAACATCTTGGATTGTAATAGGAGTTGTATTATATTTTAGACTCCAAAGTCCAATTTCCATATCTCTTCTTCCTTGGACTTGGTTGTATTTAATTACTTTATATCCTAATCCATAATACTCTCTTGTTCCCCCATCCTTATATTTGGCTCCTGGAATTGCAAAGAATGGTCCAACATTGTATCTAGCTACCGCAATTACATCAGTTGCGATTAAGATGAAGGAGATGATAAGAATGATAAACAATACATTTAATAGACGTTTTACAAGACTAAATCTTCTTTCTTTTGGTGTTTTGTCTATTTTAAAATCTTCATACTCTTCTTCTTGGTAAGAGTCGATAATTTCTTCTTCTTTGGTTACAATATCATTTTCTTTTTTTGACATACTATGTCCCCCTTATAGGCGTATATTATAGCATATTTTCTTGATTTTGTAAAGTTCTACTGTTCCTTACAATCAAAGCCACTATCTTCCATGAAAATTCTCCAAGATGTTACGTTAAAGATTCCTTTTTCATTTAAATAGTCAAATTGTTTTAAACGAATTTGGGTTCGATCAAGCTCTGCAATTGTATAAGTAGCTGTATAAGTTCCACGATTACTATCACAATTACAGGTACTGGTAATTCCTTGATAAGCATTTAAACCTGTACTATTTTTTGTATAGTATTCACAGGTCTTTTCACTTGGAGTGGATTTTGACCATTCAGCTCGATTGGTTCTGGAAATTAATACTCCTCTTTGTAAATAAACGGTTTCGGTTTCTTCTACTCCATCATGTCCCACTTCTTTATAGCAAGAAATGGTTTGTTCTTCTGGATACTCCTCTCTCTCTTTTTTCTGAATTTCTCCCTCTTTTGCTCCTTGAACAAATAAGGTTGTACTAGAAATAGTCAACAGTAAAATGATTAGTAATACACTTATCCAAATTGCTCTTTTTTTTCTTTTTTCTTGTTTCATACTTTATTCTCCTAATTTTTCTTGGAATTCTTCTTCTGTCCAAATTTCAATTCCTAATTCTTGGGCTTTGGTATATTTACTACCTGGATTTTCTCCTACAATGACAACGGATGTTTTTTTCGATACTGAATCAACCGTTTTTCCACCAAGAGATTCTATTTTTTCTTTGGCTTCTTCTCTGGTATAGATTTGAAGAGATCCTGTAAGAACAAAGGTTTTTCCACTAAATCCTTCTTTTTCTTCTACTTCTTGGCCTAAATAAGTCATATTGATTCCTAAATCTTTTAATTCCTCGACAATGGCTTTATTATGATTATTAGCAAAATAATCCATTACACTTTTGGCAATGATTTCTCCAACATCTGGAATACTCGTTAATTCTTCCATGGAAGCATTTTCAAAGTGATCCATTGTTTTAAATCTAGCAGCTAATAGCTTAGCGGTTTTTGCTCCTACATGAGGAATTCCTAAGGCAAATATTAATCTTTCTAAAGAGTTTTCTTTACTCTTTTCAATGGCATCTAATAAGTTTGATACTGATTTATCTCCATATCCTTCTAAACGGATTAAGTCTTTTTCATGTTGCTTTAAAGAATAAATATCGGCAATGTTTCCAATAAATCCAAAGTTATAGAAATCTTCCATAATACGATCCCCTAAACCATCAATGTTCATGGCATCTCTTGAAACAAAATGAATTAGACTTTCAACGTGTCTAGCTGGACATTTTTCATTCGGACAGTAGTAGTCTACTTGTCCTTCTTTCTTGATTAATGGAGTATGACACATTGGACATTCTGTGATCATTACAAAATCTTTTTCTTGTCCTGTACGTCTTTCTATTTTTCTTTCCACTACTTCAGGAATAACATCTCCCGCTTTTCGTATAGAAACAATATCTCCTATTTTTAAGTCTTTTTCTATCACATAGTCTTCATTGTGAAGAGTCGCGCGAGATATTGTAGAACCAGCAACGATAACGGGATCTAATACAGCGTTAGGAGTAATTTGTCCTGTTCTTCCAACTGTAAAGATAATATCTTGTAATTTGGTTAATACTTCTACTGCTGGAAATTTATAGGCCGTTGCCCATTTTGGATATTTGGCTGTATAACCAAGTTTTTGTTGCTGCTCGATGCTGTTAACTTTGATTACGACTCCATCAATATCATAAGGAAGACTCGGACGTAATTTTCCTTTTTCTTCGATAAACTGAAGTACTTCATCTATGGAAGAAACCAAACGATTATTTGGATTAATTTTAAATCCTAATTGTTTCATATAATCAATGGCTTCGGCATGAGTCTTTAATCCATAATCTAAGGGATTTGGTAAGTGATAAATGAAATTATCTAGTTTCCTTTCAGCAGCAATTTTGGAATCCAATTGTCTGATTGATCCGGCAGCAGCATTTCGACAGTTTTGAAGAAGTGGTTCTCCATTTTTCTTTCTTTTTTCATTTAACTCTGCTAGTGTTTTTTTATTCATGAATATTTCTCCACGAACTTCAATATCGACTGGTTCTTTTAGTTTTAAAGGAATTACTTTAATGGTTTTGGCATTATGTGTAATGTCTTCTCCTGTTGTTCCATCTCCACGAGTTGCTGCTCTCACTAGTTTTCCTTTTTCGTAAAGCAATGATACTGATAATCCATCTATTTTTAATTCACACATATATTGTGGTACAATTCCTTCTTTTCGAATTCTTTCATCAAAAGCAATTACTTCGCTTTCGGAAAAGACATCGCTTAAAGACATCATAGGAATCTTATGTGTTACTTTTTCAAATCCTTCTATAATTTTTCCACCGGCATGTTGAGTAGGAGAATCTTCTCTGATCCAATCTGGATGTGCTTCTTCTATTTCAATTAATTCTCTTACATATTTGTCATACTCTTGATCCGTTATCGTTGGATTATCTAGGGTATGATAATTGTAATCCGCCTCGTTTATTATATCGATTAATTCATTCATTCTCTCTTGCATATTATCACCTTTTTCTATCATTAGTATAGCATATATCCAATCACAAAAAAAGAGAGTTTTCCTCTCTTATAATGCTCTTTGTTTTTCTTCTTCGGCTGCCCAAAGATCGTTTGGATACTCTCCCATAATTACTTTTCTAGTTAGGGCTTTTTTTACTCCATCTAAATCTTCTTTGTATGTTACTCCATACCAAGTAGCCGTTGTTGGGATTACTTCACATCCAGCATATCCTTCTTCGATGGCTTGGAATAAAATATCTGGAATTAGGTATTCACATTTTTCTAAGTTATCTTGATTTTTATCTAAGAAAGCTGGAAAATTTGCTTTAATATAGGGGAATATACTTGGTGTAAATAAAAGCATATTCATTGAAACGGTGTCATCTTCTCCTACTTCAAAAGATGGAAGGCTTTCGTCTAGTGGTTTAGCAATAATATGTCCTTCTTCATCTCTTCCTACAGAGCTTTCTACTAGTTTTGTTAATTGTCCATCTTTTATGTTACAAACTCCTCTTTTAACTGCTCCATTTTCGGTAATGGTATTTTTTACTAAATATCCTACCATTCCATAAGGATGAGGTTTTTCATCTTTTAAGTTTTTTAGGAAACGAGCTCCTCTTTGGAAAGCATCTTTTCCATAAAAATCATCCGCATTAATAATCATAAATGGCTCGTGTACATGATTCTCACAACATAAAATAGCATGAGCCGTTCCTAATGGTTTTACTCTTGATGATGGAATTGTATATCCAGCTGGTAAATTATCATTTTTTTGGAAGCAATATTCTACTGGTATATGTGGTTCTACTCTTGCTCCAATGGTTTCTTTAAATATATTATAGTTTTCTTCTTTAATTAAAAAAACAACTTTAGTAAAGCCGGCTTGAATCGCATCAAAAATAGAATAATCAATGATAAACTCCCCATTAGGTCCCATCGGTTCAATCTGTTTTAATCCACCAAAACGACTTCCCATTCCAGCGGCTAGTATGACTAATGTAATATCTTTATTCATTCTAATCCTCCTCGTTTTATAAAGTATTTCTTTTAGCTGGATTCATTATATCATACTTTATGAATTTCGACAAATCAGCCTTATCTATTAAAAAAGAACCATTAATGGTTCTTTTATACTTTTGATAATTTCTTATGGTTCTTCATCAATTTTTTAATTCCATGTGGATGTTTAAAGGCTACACTTACTAAGGTGTTTGTTACTTCTAATACTTTTCCAGTACCAAATGTTTCGTGATATACATAGTCTCCTACTTGGTAGTCTACTTCTTCCTCTCTAAACATTTCTCCCACTTCTATTTTTTCTTCTTTCTTAGTCTCTTCTGGAGAGGTATTACTTTCTAATAAGTCCGGACTGATTTCACTAATGAAACGACTCGCTGGATTTACTTGTTCATTTCCGAATAATAGTCTTCTTCTAGCATTGATTAAGTGCAAATCATCTTTGGCTCTTGTAATAGCAACATACATTAGACGTCTTTCTTCTTCTACTTCGGAGTTTTCCATTAAGGAATTCATATGAGGAAAGATTCCTTCTTCTAGTCCTACTACAAATACATGAGAAAACTCTAATCCTTTTACGGAATGAACGGTCATCAAGCTAATACGATTTGGATCATTTTTATATTCTTCGACATCACTTACTAAACTGGCTTGAAATAATAATTCTTCTAAGGATACTAATCCATCTTCTTCTTCGAAACTCTTGGCAATGGATTTAAATTCTTCCAAGTTTTCTAATCGTACTTCGGCTTCTAGGGTATTTTCGTCTTCTAATTCTTTTCTTAGGCCAGATGCCAATAAAACTTTTTCAATTAATTCGGTAAGAGTTATTTCTTCTTTGATTTCTTTTAATTTTTCAATCATATTTTTAAATTCTAACTCTTTACCAGAACTGATTGCTTCATAAATACTAATTCCTTCGGCATCGGCTTTTGCTGTTAGGGTTTCAATGGTCTTTAATCCTATTCCTCGTTTTGGAGTATTAATAATTCTTAATAAGGATATATTATCTTTTGAATTGTGTATTAAACGTAAGTATGCTAATAAGTCTTTAATTTCTTTTCTTGAATAGAAATTGATACTACCAATCATTTTATATGGCATTTTTTCTTTCATCATTTCTTCTTCTAAAACACGAGATTGAGCATTGGTACGATATAAGATAGCGATATCTTGTGGTTCTACTTGTTTTTCGAAAAGAGCTTTTATTTGACGAACTACATATTGAGCTTCATCTGTTTCATTATAAGCACGATAATATTTAATCTTTTCTCCTACTCCTCGAGAAGTCCAAAGATTTTTTTCTTTTTTCATTTTATTGTTTTTAATGACTTGGTTGGCTGCATCTAAGATAGTACTGGTAGATCGATAATTTTGTTCTAGTAATATGGTTTTCGCATCTCGATAATCTTTTTCAAAGTTTAGAATATTTTTATAATTTGCTCCTCGGAAACTATAAATACTTTGAGAATCATCTCCTACACATGTGATGTTTCGATATTTTTCGCTTAATAATTTGGTTAAAATATATTGAGCTTCATTGGTATCCTGATACTCATCTACTAAAATGTATTGATATAAATCTTGATAGCGTTCTAAGACATCTGGATAGTCTTTGAATAATTTAATTGGTAAAAGTAATAAATCATCAAAATCTACGGAATTATTGTTATGTAATTTTCTTTCATATTTTTCATAAACTTCTTGAACTACTTTTTCGTAATCACTGACGGCAAATCTTTCATAGGCTTGTGGAGAAATCATATCATTCTTACAACTACTGATTTTATTACGAATGGCTTTCGGATTATAAATCTTTGGATCATATCCCATGTCTTTTAAAATCTTTTTTACTACTACTAGTGTATCATCGCTATCCATAATGACAAAGTTTTTATCATATCCTAAAACTCCTACGTTTTCCCGAATAAGCTTTAAGCCAAAACTATGGAATGTGGATACTTGAAGTTTTCTAGCCTCTTCTCCAATCGTTTTATAAATACGGTCTTTCATTTCTTTGGCTGCTTTATTGGTAAAGGTAATGGCTAAAATACTATAAGGGCTTACTTGTTTTTCTTCTATTAAATAAGCAATTTTGGTCGTAAGAGTTTTTGTTTTCCCAGCTCCTGCTCCCGCAATGATTAATAATGGCCCTTCATTATATAATACCGCTTCTTTTTGTTTATCATTTAATTCGTTTAAATTCATTTTCTCTACTTCCTGTTCTTTTTCATTATATCGTACTTTATTGTGGAAAACAAATGAAAAGAAGTGTTCTTAACGAACACTTCTGTATAACTTTTCTAATTCTGTATATTTTTCTTGCTCTCGCTCTAATTCTTTTCTTTTTAATTTTTCTATTTGTAATTCTTCTCTTAAGATTGAAGCTCTTTTGTCTTTTTCTTTTTGTTCTTTTAACATTTTTAATAATAATTTATAATCTTCTACGGTTAACATATCTTCAAAATCTTTGGTATCTCTTCTTGGAGTTTCTTTGATTTCTGGAATGGAAACTGGTGTTAAGACTAATTCTGGAATTGGGTCTATAACCGGTTCTTTTTTCTCTTTTGATGTTTCTCCAAAGATAAACTCTGGCATATGAACTGGCTCAAAGTTTTCTGGTAGTTGTTTTACTGGTTTACGAACTACTACTTTCTTTGGCATATAGTCTTTACGTAAGTAGATTAATATTACTTTGTATAGAACTAAGAAGATAATCCAAATAATAAATATCGTAGATGATAATTCAATTAAAGCGGTTGCTTTTGAATTTTGATAAACAGAACTTTGGGTAAATACATCTAATTTTTCAGTGTTAATTACACTTAAAATTAGAGCTAATATATAATTCATGATTACATATACCACTACATTTACTTTTCGGATAATATCCGTAGTTTTAAAATTGAAAATACTGATCCATACGATAATATTTAGTGTGATCATTGCACCTAGGTAAATCGCTAAGTTTGGGAAGTAAATAGCAATGAATAAGTTGTTCATCATATAATCAAATATTTTACTTAATGATGTGTGATAAGATAATAACAAGAATAATAACATGAAGACAGAGCAAACAATGTAAATTGTTTTATTTCGTTTTGCTGTCTTCTGATTTGTAGTCATAAAAATGGTACCTATTACCAGTAATAAAGCAATAATGACAATAAACAAGTAGGAACTTTTGGATACTGTAAAAAATACAGCCAATTTGTCCCAAAATGACATTTTACTCATATCTTCAACCCCCTTTAAATTTTTATCCTTCTATTCTTACTAATTCTGCAATGTAAATTGTTTGCGTTGTAGAATCATTATTGGTACATGTAATTAATGTTAAGGTGTTAACATCATAGTTACGGTAAATTGCTAACTTACCTGTTTTAGGTTGTGTATAGATATTTACAATACTATAGACGTAACGTTTTCCTTTATAATCTACGTAAGCTTCATCTCCTGCTCCCAGTTGATATAGCTCATTGAAGAATGCTTTCCATCCTGTACCGGAATGTCCAGCGATAATTAGGTTTCCTCGTTCTACATCCGGATAGTTGGATCCGTTTACAACGAGGATATTCTTTTCAACGTCATTTTCCGTTGATCGTTTATCTAAGAATCCCTTCATGAAATTGATTTTAGGTATTGTTAAATAACCAATATACTCGTTTGTTACTTCTCCTGTTAATTCTTCTTCTACAATTGGTGGAGTGGTAGCTTCCTCTTCGGTTACTTCCACGATTTCTGTTCCATTGTAGAAGACATTTGACATATAGTCATAAGCATATACGGTTTTCGCCTGTATATAATTATAAGAAAGAAAGAATCCTCCTATTAATGTGATAACAGCACCAATGAATGCAGTAACACTAGGTGAACCTTTCTTTCTTATGTTAAGCTCTTTTTCCATTTTTATAGATATAGCAAATTCCTGTACTCGTTATTATTAATCCTAAAATCAACATTAAATATGATGTAGTGGAAGCTGTATCTGGTACATCTACTACTTTGGCATTTTTGAAAGTAATTTGATGAGATAGATGAGAATCATCAATCGTAAAGTAAATTCTTTCATCGCTTGTGATGTATCCGTATGGAGCACTTAACTCTTCTACGTAATAACTTCCATCTGCTAAATCTGTAAATACTTTGGATTCAGTTGTTGTTTCAAATCTAGCAACTTCGCTTCCGTCTGCTTTCTTTAATACTAAGATAGCTCCGGCTAATGGTGTATTGGTTGCTTGGTCCACTTTTGTAATATTTACTACTACATTTTTTGGTTTGTTTTCCATTGTAACTTTTACATCTCTATTACTATCTGAAATTGTAAATTTGATTGGTGTTTTATTTAGAACATAACCTGTAGGAGCTTTTGTTTCTTCTAAGGTATAAGTTCCATTTGGTAAATTTCTAAGAACATGACCATTAATGGTTGATGTCCATTTATATTCATTTCCTGCAGAATCTTTTACTACTAATTCTGCTCCTGCTAATGGTTGTTTTGTATTAGCATCAATTTTTGTAATGGTTACTCTTGATGTTAATATTTCTAGATTGAACTCAGATGATACATCTTTGTTGATTGCTTCTAGTAAAGCAACATTTTGCATTGTTTGATCTACTGGTGCATATTCATATGCCATATATTGTGTATATCCAGTAGCAGAAGCTTTCACTTTGATTGTAGCGGTTGTTCCCGTTATAGATGATGCTGGTACTTTTACTTTAAAAGTATCATTTTTATTTACTGTAAATGCTCCTGTATAAGCTGTTTCTGTACCATTAGAAGCAACAATTACTGTTCCTTTTGGTGCAGATTCTAAAGCATAATTAGGTTTCCTCGTTCTACATCCGGATAGTTGGATCCGTTTACAACGAGGATATTCTTTTCAACGTCATTTTCCGTTGATCGTTTATCTAAGAATCCCTTCATGAAATTGATTTTAGGTATTGTTAAATAACCAATATACTCGTTTGTTACTTCTCCTGTTAATTCTTCTTCTACAATTGGTGGAGTGGTAGCTTCCTCTTCGGTTACTTCCACGATTTCTGTTCCATTGTAGAAGACATTTGACATATAGTCATAAGCATATACGGTTTTCGCCTGTATATAATTATAAGAAAGAAAGAATCCTCCTATTAATGTGATAACAGCACCAATGAATGCAGTAACACTAGGTGAACCTTTCTTTCTTATGTTAAGCTCTTTTTCCATTTTTATAGATATAGCAAATTCCTGTACTCGTTATTATTAATCCTAAAATCAACATTAAATATGATGTAGTGGAAGCTGTATCTGGTACATCTACTACTTTGGCATTTTTGAAAGTAATTTGATGAGATAGATGAGAATCATCAATCGTAAAGTAAATTCTTTCATCGCTTGTGATGTATCCGTATGGAGCACTTAACTCTTCTACGTAATAACTTCCATCTGCTAAATCTGTAAATACTTTGGATTCAGTTGTTGTTTCAAATCTAGCAACTTCGCTTCCGTCTGCTTTCTTTAATACTAAGATAGCTCCGGCTAATGGTGTATTGGTTGCTTGGTCCACTTTTGTAATATTTACTACTACATTTTTTGGTTTGTTTTCCATTGTAACTTTTACATCTCTATTACTATCTGAAATTGTAAATTTGATTGGTGTTTTATTTAGAACATAACCTGTAGGAGCTTTTGTTTCTTCTAAGGTATAAGTTCCATTTGGTAAATTTCTAAGAACATGACCATTAATGGTTGATGTCCATTTATATTCATTTCCTGCAGAATCTTTTACTACTAATTCTGCTCCTGCTAATGGTTGTTTTGTATTAGCATCAATTTTTGTAATGGTTACTCTTGATGTTAATATTTCTAGATTGAACTCAGATGATACATCTTTGTTGATTGCTTCTAGTAAAGCAACATTTTGCATTGTTTGATCTACTGGTGCATATTCATATGCCATATATTGTGTATATCCAGTAGCAGAAGCTTTCACTTTGATTGTAGCGGTTGTTCCCGTTATAGATGATGCTGGTACTTTTACTTTAAAAGTATCATTTTTATTTACTGTAAATGCTCCTGTATAAGCTGTTTCTGTACCATTAGAAGCAACAATTACTGTTCCTTTTGGTGCAGATTCTAAAGTTACGGTATAAGCTCCAAAGTTTTGAGCAGTTGTAGCTTTGATTTCATTTGATACATAGTAATTATTACTTAATGACATTGTCTTACCACCAATGGCATCCATTACTAATTTTGTATCGCTAACTCCGATAGCATCATTTCTATGAGCATATCCTTGTTCTGCTAATGATTTAACATAAGATCTCAATCCATAAGCATCACTTCCGTATTGCTTAAATTGATCTCCTAAGTTTTCACTTCCAGTAGTCATATCTAAATACCACCATACAGCGGTTTGGGTGATGTAATAGTCTTTATCGGTATCTCCTGTAATTGTTTTATATGGGAAACCATTTTTTAAGATATAAACTAATCCACCATTTACATATCTACTGTTTGCTACTAAAGTAGCTTCGGTATTCTGAGCTGTTTTTTTATGAATGTTTAAACAATATAAATATTGTCCACGTGTCGTAACTTTATATGAAAAAGATACGCCAGCAATATAGGTTCCAGATTGGTAAGCTTGACCTAGAGATATTCTATCATTTGCTGCAGATACTTGATGAAATGGTGTAACGATCATAGCAAGTGTTAATAACATCGTTACGAATGATTTGGCAATTCTTGTGAATTTTTTCATTTTCTTCTCCCCCTCATTTAGTTGGCTATATTATACCACAAATGACTTAAAATTTCAAGTATAATCTTTTTTCGGCGTCTTTTTGATACAAAATATTGTCGAAAATATCGTAAATTGTAAACGTTTTTCCATCAAAAAGTAGATAAGATGGAGGCTCTTTTCCAAGTGGTAGGGAAATGCTTCCTGGATTGATAAAGGTCTTATTTCCTTTTTCATGAATAAATGGAATATGAGTATGTCCATAGATTAGAGTTGTATTTTCTTTTTCCCAATTTCCCTCATGATAGATGTGACCATGCGTTATATATAATTCTTCTTTTGGAGTTTGGACAGTCCCTACTTCTGGAATGATTGGGAAGTGACTTTCTTTTACCACTTTTTCTGAGTCACAGTTTCCCCGAACACAAACCATTTTTTCTTGAAAAGAATCTAGGAACTCTTGGACATACTTTCGATCATATCCTGGTTCTGTTTGACGTTCTGGATTAATGGCATATAAATCTCCTAGTACCACTAGTTTGTCGCATTGATACTCTTGAAATTTTTCTTTTACGAGTGGTAAGTTGGTTTTAAATCCATGAATATCGGAAATAAACATTATTTTCATATTCTCACCTCTACTTGTACTATATCATAATTCTTCTTTGAAATAACACTTTTTTTCTTTTTTCATATACTATTTTGAGATAGGAGATTATATGAGAAAAAAATTATTTGTCATGATACTTTGTAGTATCTTAATTTTTGTGGTAGGAGCTTCTGCTTTATTCTCTTTTCAAAAAGAAAAAAAAGAGTCCCTACCTACGATTACCTTGGCAGAAGTTGCTCATACTCTGTTCTATGCACCTATGTATGTAGCTATTGAAAATGGTTTTTTTGAAAAACATGGTATTAACATTGATTTAATTCTAGCGAGTGGTGCCGATAAAGTTACGGCCGCTGTATTATCTGGAGATGCAGATATTGGATTTTGTGGAAGTGAAGCAACTATCTATGTCTATTTGGGAGGAGAAAAAGATTATCTTCAAACGTTTTCCCAACTCACTCAAAAGGATGGAACTTTTCTAGTTTCTCGAAAAAAGTATGATTCTTTTTCTTTAGAAGATTTACGAGGAAAAACGATTATCGGTGGGAGAAGTGCCGGTATGCCAGAAATGACTTTAGAGTATGCTTTAAAACAAAATGGAATTAATCCTAAAGAAGATGTTACCATTGATACTTCCATTGCTTTTGCCGCTATGGCTGGAGCTTTTATGGGTGGAGAAGGAGACTTTGTAACTCTTTTTGAACCAACAGCATCGATGATAGAGAAAGAAGGATATGGTTCGGTGGTTGCTAGTGTGGGAGAGATAGCTGGAGTGGTTCCTTATACTTCCTATTCTGCTAGAAAAAGTTATATTCAAAATCATTCGGATCTTATTTATGAATTTGATTCAGCGATTCAAGAGGGATTAGATTATGTTCATCAACATAGTGATGAAGAGGTAGCTCTTTTGGTTCAAAAACAATTCCCTGATTCTTCCTTGGAAGAAATAATAGATGCTATCCACCGATATCGTATGAATGATACTTGGCCCAAAACGACTTCTTTTTCAAAGCAATCATTTGATCATCTTCAAGAGATTATGATAGATTATGGAGAATTAGAGACAAAAGTTCCTTATGAAGAATTGTTTTATTCTATTTCTTGAGACTTTGTCTCTTTTTTTACCCTATCCTTTTTGAAATTTCTTCATACAATACATTGTTAGGAGGAATTATGAAACCTATATTAAGTGTTCAACATTTAAAAAAAATCTATCATACTCCCAAAGAAGAAATTGTGGCTTTGGATGATATTTCTTTCACAGTCGAGGAAGGCGAATTTCTTTCGATTGTTGGGCCTAGTGGTTGTGGAAAATCCACTATTCTATCGCTTCTTTGTGGTATCTTAAAACCTACTAGTGGATTGATTCAATATGCTCCTTCCATTCATATAGCCTATATGCTTCAAGAAGATTCCCTACTTCCTTTTCGAACCGTTTTAGAAAATTGTTTGTTGGGATTAAAGATTACTCATCAATTATCTTTTACCAATATCCAATATGTACGTTCCCTATTAAAAAACTATGGACTAGAAGACTTTATTCATCATTATCCACATCAATTATCAGGAGGGATGAGACAAAGATGTGCTCTTATTCGAACTCTTGCTTTAAAGCCGGATATCTTATTATTAGATGAAGCTACTTCTGCTTTGGATTATCAATCTCGTTTAATTATTAGTGATGATATTTACAATATTCTTAAGAAAGAAGGAAAGACAGCGATTATGGTAACTCATGATATCGGAGAAGCTATTAGTATGTCGGATAAAGTTCTTGTCCTTTCGAAAAGGCCTTCTAAAGTTCAAACTCTTTATACGATTTCTTTTCCGGAAAAAGAGACTCCCATGAAGAACCGACAAAAAGAAGAATTTCAAGTTTATTATAATCAGATATGGAGGGATTTAGATGTTCAATTATAGTGAAGAACATGCTGCTTATTTAAGAACTATCCGAAAACAAAAGTTTTGGATTCACTTTTTTCGAATTTTTCTATTATTATTTTTCTTAATTTTCTGGGAAATTTCTGCCAATTTCGGATGGTTGAATCCATTTTTGTATTCCAGTCCATCTCGTATTTTTATAACATTATTCTCTCTTGATTCTAGTTTATTTCATCATATTGGTATTACTCTCTATGAAGTTTTGCTTTCTTTCCTAGCCAGTTCCTTTCTTAGTATTGTATGTGCTAGTTTTCTATGGAGATTTCCTTTTTTAGCCAAAGTATTGGATCCTTTTTTTACTATTTTTAATTCTCTTCCAAAAGTTGCTTTAGGTCCTTTGATTATTATTTGGATTGGAGCCAATCTTTCTTCCATTTGTTTTATGGCTTTTTTGATTAGTTTCTTTACTACTACCATTACTATTTATCAACAATTTTCTTCTGTTCCTTCTTCCTATTTACTGTTAATGCAAAGTATGAAGGCCAAGAAATATCAAATATTCTGGAATGTGATTTTTCCTAGTAGTTTGGACTCTATTCTGACGGCTCTTAAAATCAATGCTGCAATGTGTTTTATTGGTGTTATTATGGGAGAGTTTCTTGTTTCTAAAAAAGGAATTGGGTATTTGATTCAATATGGTTCCCAAGTATTTCGTTTAGACTTAGTTATTAGTGGTATCTTATTATTAGGTATTTTATCTTATCTATTTTATTTGTTGATTGACTTCATTCAACATTTTATCCACAAAAAAAGAGGAAATTAATTCCTCTTTTGTCTTGCTCTCGTTGCTTTTAAATCATTATAATTTCCTATATAATTTACTAGTTTTTGGTTTTCAAAATAGAGAATTCTTGTTGCTACTTTATTAATAAAGTAACGATCATGAGATATCATAAGAATGGTTCCTGAGTACTTTAGAAGAGCTTCTTCTAAAACTTCTTTGGTATTAATATCGATATGATTGGTTGGTTCATCTAATAATAAAACATTATTATCTTGTTGCATTAAACAGAATAATTTCAGACGCAGTCTTTCTCCTCCCGATAAATCTTTTAACCGTACAAAGATTCCTTCGGAATAGAATAAAAACTTTGTTAAAGCGCTTCTTAAGATTTCTTCGGTTCCGATAAAATACTGTCTGGCTTCTTCTAAAATCGTTTTTGTTTCATCTTCAAAACGAATATCTTGAGGAATATAACCAATCTTTACATTTGATCCTACTTTTATAGAGCTTTCTCTTCTCATAATATCTTTCATTAGAGTGGATTTCCCACAACCATTTTTTCCCATTAAGCAAACTCTTTCTTGATACTGAATGGAAAATTTTGTATTTTTTAATAATTCTTTTTCTCCAATGGAAAGAGAATACTGATCCGCTACTATGACATCTTTTCCACTTCTTTGATTCATTTGGAATTTTAATGGAATTGTCTTACTTTCTTGTGGTTTTTCTAAAATCTCTATTTTCTCTAACCGTTTTTCGATACTAGCCGCTCTTCGAAAAAAGTTTTCTCCACAAGGATACGCTAATTTTCCAAATTCTCGTAATTTTTTGATTGATTTTTTCATTGCTTCTATCTGTTTTTGTTGAGTTTTATAGGCATTAAATTCGGAAGTAATTCTTCTTTCATTTTCTTCTAGGTAATAAGAATAATTTCCGTGAAAGATTTCGGCTTCTCCTCGATCTATTAAGATGGTTTTAGTGGCTACTTGATCTAGAAAATAGCGATCATGAGAAACTACAATAATGGTTTTCTTTAGATTTCTTAAAAAGCTTTCTAACCACTCGATCATATCAATATCTAAGTGATTATTTGGTTCATCTAATAATAAGATATCGGGTTCTCTTAGTAAGATTATGATTAAATTTACGATTGTCTTTTCTCCTCCTGATAACAACTCATATTTTCTTTCTAAAAGTGATTCTGCTTTAAAGGCCGCGACTATTTTATCTATCTTTGTTTCTACTTCATAGCCACCAATCTCTATCATCTTTTCTTGGAGATTGGAATACTTTATTACTTCTTTTTCTAGTTCTTCTCCGGTTAATTTTCCTAATTTTTCTTCTTCTTTCTTTAATTTTTCTTTTAGTTGATTAATCTCTGGAAAAGAATCTTGAATGATTTCTTTTACGGTATAAGGGTACCAGTCTGGATTTGGTTGCTGTGTTAATAATCCAATGGAAGCCTCTTTTCGAATAAAGACATCCCCGCTTGATGGATTTTCTATTTTGGCAATTAATTTTAGAATGGTTGATTTTCCACAACCATTGGATCCTATTAAGGCAATATGGTCATTGGTTTTACATTCTATATTGATATTTTTTAAAACTACTTTTTCTCCATAGTTTTTGCTTACTTTATTGAAACTTATTTCTAACATATTCATCATCCTTCTATAAATAATAAAAACCTATACAACTGTATAGGTTCTATACAGATGTAGGCACGACAAAAACTTCACACCTACATCTCTTATTTTTTATAGTCGATGTGGTGTGATCTATAATGTATATCCGATGGTTTTGTTTGTATACATAATATTCACTCCTTGCATACTATTATATTCTTTTTCACTCTTCTGTCAAATGATCGTTGGTAATGTATTCTTTTCTAGGGTTTGCTAGTAACTCCTGAACTTTTGTATTTTCTAATACTTTACTTCTTCTTTGTAAAAAAATGGATAGTTCTTGTTGAATGTAATTACAATAGTCGGTTTTCGTATCATTACTGATACTCTTTTGACTTACTACTTCACATTCAAAGTCATTAGAACTGTTTCCTTCCATTAATAGGTAAGCATTCTCATAAGATAGTTCGAAGTTAAACGTTGTATCTAGTGTATGTAAGTCAGAGGTAAAGTTTAGTGAGGTAGCAACTCCTTGTTGGTATACTAATTTCATTTCCATAAAATTTAAAGATTCTTTTAATAAATAGTATTCTTCATAACTATTATCTTGTTTTTTTGATAAAGAATCATAATAATCATCTAATGTATTATTGGTTACAATTTGTTTATAAAAGGCATCTTCATCATCTTCGGTTGTATATCCATCTTGTTTAATAGAATGGGTTAGTCCGCCATTATCGGTATAATAGGCAATAATGGAACAAAGAGCAATTAACAATAATAATACAATCAATACAATGAGAAGAGTATTATTATCTTGTGTTTTTTTTCTTTTTCTTCTTTTTGGCATATGAATCTCCTTAGATAACACTTCTTACATGGGAAAATAAGCTATTTCCAATTTTAATAACACTTACTGGCCAAGTAGAACTTCCTGGACAATAGTGTTTTACAACGTCATAGGGAGATGTTCCTTCGTAGTATTTTCCTCCAGGTGTTAGATAGCTTCGATGGAGCATACTGGCATGATAATCTATAAATTCAGGAACAGAGTTGAAATAACCAAAACCACCTCCACTATTACTTCCACATCCATTGGAAGGATGGCTAGCGGTTTCACGAACTCCTCCTAAGTTATTACAATTTCTACTAATGTTTGATGTTATCCAACCTGACTCTAATGCTTCTATTCCAATTAGGAAAAATACATTTACACTGTATTTTTGTTCAGCAGTGATTAAAGCTTGCGCATAAGGAATAAAGTTTTTGGCTTTTCCTCCATGAGCATTTAATATTCCAATTAATTGAGTACTTGTTAGATTACTAATTCTTGTTACATTGGTACTATCCCAAACCACATCTCCTACTTGTTGAGCGGTCCCTTCAATATATTCTCCTGTATAAGAACTATTTCCAGTCCCGTTGGTTGTTTCTCTTTTCTTTCCTTTTTCATATTCGGATGGATCACTTAAAAATTTTGATTTTTTGGTTCCGTAAGGATCAATATAAGTTGGAGTTCCAGTCGGATTATTTACACTGGACCAGCAAGCACTTACGGAGAAATTTTCTCCTAACATATTCATCACTACGTTTACAAAAACGGGAATCATAAAAACAATAACAGCGGCTAAAGCAGCATTTTTTATTTTTGGTAATGCTTTTTTATCGTCTGGATTTGATACTAATTTGATTAAATTTAATGTTAGGGATATCATTAATAAGATTGGAACAATGATTTGAATTAAATTCATAATTCTTTTTAAGATAGCTAAGGTTGCTCCTAAAGCTGCTGATGAACATCCACTATATACACTTAATAACTCTATCATATTCTATACCTCCCTTAAAATATACCATATTTTGGTTGGTTTCTCAATAAAAAAAAGAAGAGGAGCTCTTCTTTAGTTTTTTCCAAATGCTGTAAAAGAAAGCATTAACCCTCCACAAATATTGGAAGAATGTTCATCGTAACCATATTCTCCAAATGTAAAGGCGGTTATAAAAGGAACACCTTTGGCTTCTTTTACTAACTGTTTATGAACTTCGTCTATTCGATTTCCAATTCCTAATTTTCGGCCACCGCAGTGAATTAAAATATAGGCTGCAGGATCTGCATATAGTTTTCGTTTTACTTCTTTTAAGGTATTTCCAGTGGAATGGATTAATTCCTCTACTGTTGCTTCTAACTGAATAATAGCGGTTCCTTCTACTACTTTATTTCCTAGCGTAATGGTATCATCAGAAGTCGTTTTGGTTCCCATATCATTTCCAAACATAGGATGACGAATAACCGTTAAGTTTCCTAATGGATCTTTAATTCCTAATGGTTTGGTAATTGATGCGATTAACAAATTTTGACCTATTAGACTATTTGGACTTACATTGGTCCAATGAGCATATTTCTTAAGGGCTGAGATTCCATCAATCGTTACTAGGGTACGATCATTTTCTACTTTGGTAATTAGTCCTCGATTATCGGTTTCCCGATATGCACCTGTAAAAGAGGTTGCAATTTCATTATCGGTATAGAAAAAGGCTACGGCTACGCCATCATTTATAATTTTATCATTGCAAATGATTTTCCAGTTTCCTTCTACCGTATCATCTGCAGCGCTACCACCAAACATAGGAACTCTTCCGATTACATCTTGGATACCCATTAGGTATTCTTCTTCCTCTTTGGGGCTCGCTACCATATAGAAATAAGCGGGTGCTCGTGTAGTTCTAGCATTTTCTACTGCTTCAATGGCCACTTTTCTGCCGACTGCTCTGGCATTTCTTCCAGCTTCATGACAAGCTACTCCTACTACCATATCAGGATCATTTAGAGATAATACCCCTGCAAATCCTTCTTCGGATGTTATATAGCCATCTGGCACAATAATTCCGCCACTACTAGTGCATCCAATAATGGGAGCCATGGTAGCACTTTGAACCCCTTTTACTACTTTTTTTATATTACTTTTAACAGAAGTAAATAGAAAATTTAATTTTACATTGGTAAAGTCTTTGCATGAATCTTTGGCAGATTCTAATCCCATCATAAAACTATCAGGATTGATGCTATAACCTACTTTTGATTTTAGCATTTTCTATCCTCCTTTTAATAAGCTGATTTATAAATATTAATAATATCGTCTACAGTAACATTTCTTGGGTTACCTGGAGTACAAACATCTTGAATGGCTTGATTTGCTAAAGCTGGTAACATTTCTTCTGGAATTCCTATTTCTCTTAAAGTTTGAGGAATTCCTAATCTTTTTGATAATCCCGCAACCGCATCGGCTACTTTGGATACGGCTTCTTCATCGGATAAGTTATCCATGTCTAATCCAAAGGCTTTTCCCATATTACGGAATAATTCTGGGCAAACCACCCCATTAAATCTTAATACATGAGGCAATAATAAAGCATTGGCAATTCCATGTGGAGTATCAAAGAATGCTCCTAGAGAATGTGCCATAGAGTGTACAATTCCTAATCCAACATTTGAGAATCCCATTCCAGCAATGTATTGAGCATAAGCCATTTTTTCAATTGCCAAATCATCTTTGTCGTTGGCTGCTTTTTCAAGGTTCTTGTAAATTAGTGCCATCGCATTAATATGGAACATATCAGGTATTAACCATCCTGCTTTGGTAATATAACCTTCCATTGCGTGTGTTAGAGCATCCATTCCTGTAGATGCTGCTAACTGTTGTGGCATTCCTTGCATTAAATCTGGATCAATGATGGCACAAACGGGGATATCATGTACATCTACACAAACCATTTTTTTGACATTTACTTCATCGGTAATAACATAATTAATTGTTACTTCGGCAGCTGTTCCTGCTGTAGTTGGTAAAGCAAATAATGGTAATCCTTTATTTCTGGTTTCTACTGCTCCATTTAAACTGGTTACTCCACTATGTTCTGGATTTCTCATAATAATAGAAATGGCTTTGGCTGTGTCTATTACACTACCTCCCCCTACAGCAACGATACTATCTACGTTACTAATTTCTGCTAATGTTAATCCATCTTGAACATTTTTAACTGTTGGATTTGGTTTGATATTCATATAAACAAAAAATTGAATACCTTTCTCTTCCAATACTTGTACAATCATATTAGTAACTTTTGCTTCCATTAAAGTTTTATCCGTTACCAATAACACTTTTCTTAATCCTCTTGAGATTAATTCTTCTCCTAATTTCTTACGTGATCCACGACCAAAATAAGAAGTTTCGTTTAAAACTACTCTATTTATCATCTTCTAGCCTCCCTATTATTATCATTATATCATACTTTATTATCTGTAAAGACTTTTTTCCTTTTAAAAGTAAGAAAAAGACACATTTTTACTTTAATGTGTCTTGTGATTTTGAATTTAAGTTTAAATCTGCTCTTCTACCATCTAAATAAGCATAATAACCAGCAGATGCTATCATGGTTCCATTATCGGTACAATACTTCATTGGTGGAATGGATAACTCTACTCCTAATTCATCCGTTAATTCTTTCATGGCAGTACGTAGTCCGTTATTGGCAGCTACTCCTCCGGCAACAATTACATTTTTTATTCCTTTATCTACAATTGCTTTTCTAGCTTTGGAAATGATGGAAGATACGGCTACTTTTTGGAAAGAAGTTGCTAAATCCTCTTTACGGATTGTTTCTCCTCTTTGTTCTTCATTATGAACTAAATTAATAACGGCACTCTTTAATCCACTGAATGAGAAGTTATAACTATCATCTTGTAGAGGAATTGGAAGTTTATAAGTATCATGTCCTAAGGCTGCTAGTTTATCTAGTTTTGGACCTCCTGGGTACTCTAAATCCATAACTCTTGCCACTTTGTCATAACACTCTCCAATAGCATCATCTAGAGTTCCTCCTAATTTTTGAAATTGATAATGTCCTTTCATTTCTATTAGTTCAGTATGTCCACCACTTACTACTACGGCTAGTAATGGGAATTGTAATTCTTTTACTAAACTATTGGCATATATATGACCTGCGATATGATGAACCGGAATCAATGGCTTATTGTAGACAAAAGCTAATGTTTTAGCGGCTTCTAATCCGATTAATAAAGAGCCAATTAAGCCTGGTCCATAGGTAATCGCAATGGCATCGATTTGATCCATTGTCATATTGGCTTTTTCTAAGCATTCTTCTAATACCATTGTTATATTTTTAACATGATGACGACTAGCAATTTCTGGAACTACTCCTCCAAAATTCTTATGTACATCGATTTGCGAAGAAATAACGGTAGATATTTCCTCCGTACCATTTTTTACAATAGAGGCACTTGTCTCATCACAACTTGTTTCAATTCCTAATATATATATATCTTTCATAATATCACCCAATTCCCACTTATTTTAACATAAAAGACTCTTTTTTTAAAGAGTCTTTTGTTCTATTTTTCGTTCCATTAATATTCCATCGATTCCTTGGTAATACCCTGGTCGTATGGCTTTTTTTAAAAAGCCATTTTTTTCATATACTTTTATCGCAGGAGAATTATTCTCTTTTACTTCTAACGTAATATCTTTGTTTACTCTTTTTATCATTTCTTTTAATAGATAATCTCCTTTTCCTTGATTACGAAAAGGAGTGTCTATCTCAAATTGATTAATTTCTGCTCTTTCATATATATCACTATAGTAAATATATCCAATAATGCTTTCTTCTTTTAAAACTAGAAATTTGGCAAATGGATTATTACTAAATTCTTTTTCCACAAATTCTGTGGATAAAAAGGAATCCTGAATTTCTTTTATATTGTCTTTGGTTATTTCCAAAATCATAATTTGCTTTCTTCCGCTTCTGTTAATTTTAAATATTCTGGATTAACAGCATGAGGATTGATTGGCTCTTTGTCTTGCCAGTAATTAACGATTTTCAACATATCTGGATTATAAGACTCTCTTTCTGGGAATTCTTCTAATTCATCATTGGTAATGACCTCATATTCTGGAATATCCCTTAATTTTTCTTTTAAAGCCTCAATCGTTATATGTTGTGGTTTTACGATTTCTTGATAGTCTTTATCATATACTCCCGCAAATACATATCCTCTTCTGGCATTTATCATTGGTACATGAACCATTTCTTTTTTACTTGACATAGCCATTGCTTCTAACGAATAAATGGTTGTGATTGGAATATTTAAACTCCATGCATATACTTTCGCAATGGTTAATCCAATTCGAATTCCTGTAAAACTACCTGGTCCATTTACTACTATAATTTTATCAATATCTTTGGCACTTAAATTCGTTTTTTCAAACATAGAAACAATTCTTGGCAACGCTACTTCGGATAGACTTTGTCCATACTCTTCTTTAACTTCTGCTAGTAACGTATGATTCTCAACAATAGCGGAATATAAAAAACTAGACGAAGTATCTATATATAAAATTCTCATAATATTGCCTCACATAATTCTTCATATTTTCTTCCATATGGTGTAATGGTAATAATACGTTTATCTTCATCTTCTTCAGAACTCTTTATCTTAATATCCAAACGTTTTTCTGGTAAATAGTCTGGAATTAAATCGGCCCATTCGATTATGGTAATTCCTTTTTTTGTATAGTATTCTTCAATTCCTAAGTCATCTACTTTCCCATCTAAACGGTAAACATCCATATGATAAAGTGGCATTTCTCCTGAAGTATACTCTTTGATAATATTAAAAGTTGGAGAAGTAACTTCTTCTTTTACTTCTAAGGCTTGAGCAAATCCTTTTGTAAATACAGTTTTACCAGTTCCTAAATCTCCCATTAAACAGATTACCATGTTTGGAAATTTTTCTGATTCAATATTTTGTGCTAATTCAATTGTTTCTTCTTCTGAATATGTTGTAATTTTAAAATCCATTTCTATCACCTA
>AUXO017491700.1_pt1 | contig 23423 bp, 20 predicted proteins | sample 768731 | NCBI WGS metagenome assembly AUXO01 (sample SAMN02715735, study PRJNA202380) | gut metagenome | biome: sheep rumen | host: Ovis aries | place: New Zealand: Palmerston North | reverse complement strand
TGGCGGAACATAGAAGATTCGAACTTCTGGCCGCTCGCTTAGAAGGCGAGTGCTCTATCCAGCTGAGCTAATGTTCCATCAAACTGCTCACTCATTATATAACAAAAAGTGAGCGTTGTAAAGCATTTTTTTTGAGATATTTCAAAAAAATTATCAGTTTTTTAAAATATTAAATTTAATTGTGTTTTTATTTTAAAAAACACTATTTGGAACTCTTTATTTCTTCTTTTTCAAGATATAAATGCTCTAAAATAATTGTCACAAGTAAAGCTAAGGCAATTATAATTGTAAAAATTAAACAAAATATTAAATCATGATTTTCAAATGAAATTGTAGGAATAAAAGCTAATACTGCAAAAATAATTAACATAAGTCCTAATATGATTGAAAATATAATATTTAAAAGATCAAAAGCTTTTTTACTCTTTTTAAAATGTCTTTGACTATATCTTTTAGTATAACTTTTAGTTTTTAAAATAAAAGTAAATCCATTCCATAAAAAAGCCAATCCAGCTATAATTGCAAATACATAATATGCGTACATAATTATTCGTCTCTTTCTTGACTTGATATATAAGCCATACAAACAGCTCCACCACCAATATGGCTTCCAGCTGCACAACCTATTCTACTTGTATCGTATTTATCAGTATCAAATTGCTTTAAAGATTTTTCAATAAACTTATTAAACTTATCTTCACCTACAGTATAACCAAAATATAATCCATAATCTTTAAGGAATGGATATTTTTTTGTTTGACCACTGGCTACAATATAAGCCTTAAGATATCCTAACGATTGCCCATTCTTAATAATTTTTCCTTCTTTATTTAAGGTTATAAATGGTTTTAAATTTAATAATGAACCAATTCTATATTCAGCCTTAGATAGTCTTCCACCTTTAAAGAATCCTTCTAATGTATCAACAATTGCAAATATATGAATGTGATGCTTCATCCATTCAATTTGTTCACAGATTTCATCAATACTCTTTCCTTCATCTCTTAATCTACAAGCATTCATTACAAGGCAACGAAGACCAGTTAAGCATGTTAGTGAATCAATTACTCTAACATTTTCATATTCAGCAATATCTTTTGCAACATTTACAGTTTGATATGTACCAGATAAACCAGATGAAATTGTTAGTACTAATACATCATCACCATTTTTCTTAGCCTCTTCAAAAATATCTACATAATCTTGAGGACTTGGCTGACTAGTCTTAGGAAATTCACTAGATTTTTCTAAAAGATCATAGAATTCATCAACATTCAAATCAATGCCTTCTCTATAGTTCTTTTGTCCAAATGAAACATTAAGTGGGACTACTTTAATATTAAGTTCATCTATTTCTTTTCCTCTAATATCGCTTGAAGAATCAGTAACAATAATCATTGACATTTGTTTACCCCCATATATCTATACTTTAATTATACCTTGTATTTTTTAAAAATAAAAGAAACATAATATATTAAATTGTCTAATAAACGAAAAAACACCAAAAGTTATAGTTCTTTTGGTGTATCATCTATATTAGAATTTGTTGAATTATTCTTATTTTCGAAACGTTCAAACAACTTATGACGTAGTTTAAATTCATTAAAAACTGATATTCTTTTATTATTTAATATATTAAATTTATCTCTAAAGCTACATTTCAAATTTTCAAAGTTAATTGTAATATGTTTATTCTTGGCATAATTCTTTAGTTTAGTCATTAAGTTCATAGAATATACCCAGTCAACTATAAATATGCCATAAAAAATACCAAGTATTAAATATAGTTCCTTAGTTTCATAAACAAAAGAAGTAAATCCTTTAAGTGGTTTATATAGTGTAGCAATAAATAGTGCACCAAGAAAAGCCCAATATATACTAAATTTGAGACATATTATTCCTTGAATATTTAAAAATCTATTTGAATAATCCCACAAACGGTTATGATAAACTTTTAAGCTTATTAAGCCAGCAATATATTCAATTAATGTCATCAAGATAGCACAAATTAGCGCTTTTACAAAGAATTGTAAATAAGCATTTTCAATACCTAAATTTAAATTTGCAATAGCATAAAGAATGACAACACCAGTTCCGTATATAGGAAGTGAGCATCCAACCATAAAGCCAGGATTTACCAAATGATGTTGTTTAATTGATCTATAAACAACTTCAAGGCACCATCCAAAGAAACAAAACATTATAAATATGGTTAAATACGTAATTAATAAATACATTAGATATTAATTTCTTCCTCAAATTTCTTAATATTATTATCTCTACCAACAATTAATACAGTATCCTTAGGCTTAATTGTATCAGTTCCTTTAGGAATAAAGAAATGATTGTTACGTAATATTCCAACAATGTTTACGTCAAACTTATTACGAATATCAAGATCAATTAGTGTTTTTTCAGTAAAATGCTCATTGATTAAAACTTGAACAACACCATAATCTTTTTCAATTTGGTAATAATCAAGAACGTTTTTTGAAATAATTTCGTGAGCTAGGTTTGTTGCTGCACTTACTTCAGGAACAATTACATCAGTAGCACCAAGACGACGTAATACTTTTTCGTATTCTCCGCTCTCTAATCTAACATAAATTCTTTTAACTCCAAGTTCAGATAAGTTTGCAACAGTTAAAAATGTAGATTGTAAATTACCAATTGATACAATTGCAGTTTCAAAGCTTTTAGCATCTATTTCTTCTAATACATCAATTTTTGAAGTGTCACAAATTTCGCAATATTGTAAATATTCGCTAGCTTTTTCAACTCTTTCTTGATCAATATCTAGAGCTAATACATCTGTATTAACTTCATTTAATGATTTTGCAAGAGCTAAACCGAATCTTCCAAGACCAATAACCAAAACTTTTTTTCTCATTTATATCACCTAACCAATCATTACGTTTTCTTCAACGTATTTTATTTTCTCTTCACTTTCATATAACCATTGTTTATTCATAACACCCATAAATGTTAAAGGACCAACACGACCAATAAACATAGAGATGCATAATAAAATCTTAGATGCATTTGTTAAACTACTAGTTATACCTGTTGAAAGACCTGTAGTTGAAAAAGCACTAACCTGTTCAAATAAAATATCTTTAAAAGTAATTGCACTATTATTTCCTTCACATGCGCAAATTAAACCTGTCATTAATACATCAAATAATAACGCAAAGTTAATAAGAGCCAAGCTCTTCATCAAGATTTTGCTTGAAATCTTACGATAAAATGCATTTGGTGTCTTACCTTTTATGTAGTAAAACATAAAGTCTAGAACAACAAATATAGTACTAGTTTTAACACCACCACCAGTTGAACCACTTGATGCACCAATAAACATAAGTGTTACTACAACGCAATAACAAGCATCAGATATAGTAGACAAATCATATGTTGTAAAACCAGCAGTTCTACTTGTAACTGATAAGAATAAAGCTTCAAGTCCTGTCATATCATCCCACATTGAGCATTTGATTAAAATAGCACCAAATACAATTAAGAATGTTGTTGTTACTAAAGTAATCTTAGAATGTAGAGACAATTTTCTAAATTTCTTCTTTTCAAAAACATCAATAATTACTACAAATCCTAGTCCACCAATAATAATCAAAATCATTGTGACTATATTAAGTAAAATATTTGCACTATATGGAATTAATGATTTTGGAGTACCAAAAATATCAAAACCAGCATTATTAAATGCACTTACAGCATGGAAAAATCCATATCCCATAGATTTAATGAAACTGAATTCAAATTCATTAGAAAAATAGATAATAAGACCACTAATTAATCCACCAATAACTTGAATTAATAAAGTGATTTTTACAATCTTAATAATTAAAGTCTCTAAATTTTTAAGGCTCCCTTGCCCTAGTTGCTCACGCATTAGGAAAGATTCAGAAATACCTAGTTTAACTTTAAAAGCTACCATAAAAAATACGGTAAGCGTAATAAATGATAAACCACCTATTTCTATCAATATTAAGATGACTAATTTACCAAATACCGATAAAGTTTCACCTACATTAGGAATTACCGTAAGTCCCGTTACACATACACTAGATACAGTTGTAAAGAATGCTTCTACAAATGATAGACATCTTCCATTATTTGTGGATATTGGCAATAGTAATAATAACGTACCTACTAATATTACTCCTAAAAAGCTTAAAATTATCGTGATATATGGAGATAATTTCTTTCTCTTCAAGATATCACCTCATCTAGGATAATTATAAAAACATTTACTATTTTAGTCAATTATAGATTAAAGCTAACCTTTTCAAATATAGATTTTGTGTTCTTATATTTATTAATGAATATTTCATCCATTACATAATCACAAACTTCTTTATTGAAATTAGTTAAGCTAGAAAAATATGACATAATATTATAAATATGTTCTCTAACATATTCCAATTCATCAATCTTAGTTTGTGAATCAATAGATGCTAAGAAAATAATAAAATAATTGATATTAGATGAGAACATCTTATAGCATCTATCAACGAATTCTTTGAATTCGCTTGCCTCCATGCTATCGCTCTTTAAATCGTCCCATGTTAAATGTTTATCATTTTTTTCATTATAACATGTAATAATATCACATTCAGTTTTAACTAATTTAATAAAACTAAGTTCAATATCTTCAACTTCATAATCGCTTACAGCTACATACATTAGCATAAGTTGTAATAAAATATCTAAATTAGATAAAATTTCTTTTTCATCCTTTTCTCTTTTAGCACTAACTATCATCTTTTTAATTTCTTCTGATAAATTAATGTACTCCATTGAAGCCTTATTTAGAATTTCTTGATTTGTCATTTCTCCCACTCTTCCTTACTGAATAACCAAATGTTCCAAGCTTTTCACCAAGTGAAAAATATTCACCGTGACTATAACTAATTAGATTAGCACGAGCTAAATCAAATTTGTTTGTCTCATCTAGTAACGATTCATCAATATTAACATTTTTAACACTAGCTATGAATAAATCATGACTACCTAATTCAATAATTTGTTCAACTTTACATGCAATATTTACTGGGCTTTCAAGAATACCAGGACATGAAACAGATGGAATATAATTTTCAGTAAAATTACATTCCTTAAATTTATCAACATCTCTTCCTGATTTTACGCCACAATAATCTGCCGCTTTTAACAACGATTCGTTAACAAGATTAATTACAAATTCATTACTCTCCTTAATCATTTCATAACTATATCTACTTTTTCTAATACTTATTGAAACCATAGGAGGATTTGTACAGACATTTCCACACCATGCCACAGTAAATGCATTAGTCTTGTCTTTGTATTTAGATGTAATGATTACAGCAGGTAATGGATATAACATATTACCTGGTTTCCAATTTTGTCTTGCCATTATTCAATAATTCCTTTAATCATAGTTTTTTGTTTTTGCTCATCTAATGAACTATCAACAAAATAATCAAATCCCTTATTTAAATAGACGCCACGCGCACTTAAATTTGAAGAATATGCAATAACCTTTATATCTTGACGAAGAAATGTAAATTGATTTTTAATATCATATATTCCATCAAGATCAATATTATTTGGATCAATTAAAATTACATCAATTAAATCATGAGGTATTTCAATTTGATTAAAATGTTTAATATCAATAGCATCATAAATATTATAATTAGATTCAAACATACGGTTAAACTTTGAAGAAATTTGACCATTTGAACTAATTAATACAACATTCTTCTTACCATTTAATACCATGTTCTTAGAATAAACAATAAATTTATTTTTGCCTTCATCTTTTGCATATTGTAGTGCTTGTTTAGCATTATTAAATAGCTTTTCATAAGACATTACTTCATTTTTTTCTTTATAAGAAAGACCACATGAGCATGTAATACGTTCGACAGTATAATCAATAAATACCTTTGATATATCATCAAGACAAGCATTTATACGCTTTTCAAGAAGTTTCTTATCAAATACATTTTCAAATAAAATCATAAAGCAGTCGCCTTCAATACGACCTATAATACCAAGATTTTCAAATGAACGATATAATGTACTTGCAAGTTTAGATAAATATTCATCACCTTGATTATATCCAAAACGATCGTTTACAAACTTAAAGTCATCAACATCTATAATAGCTAGAGCTATAGTGTCTCTATTATTACCTACTGCTTCTCTAGAATATGTATCTAGGGCAGACTTATTATATAAATTAGTTAATTTATCAAGTTGGCTTTCCTTTTTAAACAAAATAGAGGATTCTAAAGCTTTGATTGATAAAGCTCTAATATATATAGTAACAATATTAGTTATAAAGAAGAAAAGTAGTGCATAAATTAAATCCTGACCAAGAACTTGTTTATCTTTAAAAATAAATGCAGTAATTATAAATACAGTATATGCAATAACATGCTCTACAATTGATATCCATGTTTTGGTCATATAAATCATTGGTAATAACATTTCAAGAGCGAAAAATATTGTAGATGTATTATTTGGCTGTTGATATACAGATACATATATAAAATTAATTAAGCTTAATATTTCAAAAAGCCAATATAGTAAATGAAGAGCTTTATTTTTCTTGCCTAAAAGGGTGAAGCAAAGTACTACATCTAAGCCATATGTTAATGTGCTCAAGACATAAAACAATGCAACTTTATAATAATTTGGGTCCCATTTTGCTGGAATTAGATAAATAAGAGACAAAGATGCACAAAACGCAAAAGCTAAGATAGTTAAATATCTTAGCGTTTTAGCATTTATTTTTGAAATTATTGTGTTTTGAGAATTAAAGAAATTCTTATCAACATTTTTAGAAAAAAAACTAGAAAAAATACCTTTAGAATTATTCATTAGAATATACCATCCATTTAAATTAATTTTACTATTATTTACTAAATTTTTCAACTACAAGACAGTTATAACTTCACCTGATATATTGACTAAATCTTTATCAGCTAATACATTTAAAACTCTATTAAAAATTCGATGTGTATCCGCACTTTCCTTAGGATAACCAAGTAATAGATTAAATGTTTGTCCTAATTGAGTCTTAGTAGTTTGCTTAACATAATTTAGTACAGTTAAAAAACCTTGTTCAATTTCTTCAATATAGATATTATCAATAGTTCTATTATACTGATTTAGCTTATCATATTTTCTAAAACGAAGTGATAAAATATCACTTGGTTTTAATACAAATCCAATAATCTTATAAATCTTACTTTGTTTAGATAAAGAGTCTAGTATAGAATCAATTTCTTTATCTAATTCATTATCTAAATTCTTGCCAAAAATCGGACCTGAAATTAAACGTTTTAACTCACTAATTTTAATCGGACTAGTTTTTAGGCATATATTTAGCACCTTATCTAAAATGCTAATATTTTTATAAGCTTCTTCTTTAATAATTTCTAAAATATTAGGATAACTGTCAAATAGAGAATAAACATCTAATGTTTCTGCTTCACTAATTTCTTCAATTTTTTCCGCCTCATCCTCTTTTATTTCAACATTTATAGCTTCTACCTTATTATCCTTAAAAATATCCTTAATTATTAATTCAGCATATTCTTTTATTCTTAGGAAAGATGTAGTTTCAAATAAGTGATATACTTTCCAACCACGTTTTTTTAGTACATTATCAATTAAATAGTTTCTATCTCTACTATATTTAAGTTTTTGATAATTTTTAGAATCTGTTAAAACACAAGCCAATAATTTTTTAGGATCTTCTTTATCTACAATTGCTAAATCAATTTTATATTGATTGCTACCTAAATTATAAAGAACATCATATCCTAAATCATTAAATTCATGTCCAAGCTGATTAACGAAATTAGAAATAGGCTTATTATTATCAAATGAATCAATATTTCTATTCTTTGCATATTGAATGAATCCAACAAGCATTTGTTGACCACGATTAGAAATCTTTGACATATCAAAATATGAAGGATCTAGAGAAGTAACAAGAATTAATTTTTGTTTAGCACGAGTAATAGCAACATTTAATCTTCTATATCCTCCCTCTTTATTAATAGGGCCGAAATTTAGATTCAACTTACCACTACTATTTTTTCCAAATGTAGTAGATAAAATAATAACATCACGTTCATCACCTTGAACAGTCTCTAAGTTTTTAACAAATAAAGATTCTTTTAATGATTCATCAAAGAAAGATTCATATGCACTATCTTTCTTTCTCTTTTTGTTAATTAAAGACCAAATAAGATATTGTTGACTCATATTAAATGTTACAATACCAACTGATTTTGAAGGATTATGTCTAAATTCATAGAATAATAGGTCAACAACTCTTTCTGCTTCCTTTAAATTTACTCTCTTACCAGCTTCATAAACACCATCTTCTACAAACTCATACATTAAACCTAAATCTAAACTCTTTTGATTTGCAGGGAAACTTGTTAAATCGTGATAAATTTCTTTATTAGAATAAGTTATTAATGACTCATCTTGACTTCTATAATGCCATTTAAGCATGATAGATGGTAATAACGCACTAACCTCGTCTAAAACAGATTCAAAAACTTCATCATCCTCCTCAGACTCTAAATCAGAATCGAAGAAACTAGTAGGTGGCAATTGTTCCTTATCACCGACAACGATCAATTGATTTGCTCTATAAATTGCACCTATTGCATCTTCTGTATTAATTTGACTGGCTTCATCAAATATTACACAATCAAAATGGAATTTAGTAGGATCAAGATAATTTGCAACAGCAAGAGGACTCATCATAAAGATTGGCTTTAAGTTCATTACAAGGCTACTTGTAGTATTTAATAAATCTCTAACTGACATAAGTTTTTTCTTCTTATTAACTTCTTTAGCTAATGTAGAAACCATTAAATTAGCACTAGTTAAACTATTAACCTTAGGCCATTGACTAGTAACCTCTTCTCTAATCTTAACTTTAGATACCTCAAGTATTTCTTTAGATAAATTATTATATTTTGAAATAGTTGTATCAATATAAGCTTCATCTAAACTCTTGATAAAATTATCAGATTCATAAATATCTTCTAATAGTAGTTGGGCAAAACGCTTAACAAATGAATTGTATAAAGATTTTGTATCAACATCTTTCGTTAACAATTCATCTTTTAATTCTTTTATACTTTCTGGGATCTTATTCAATGAATTTAATAAATCAAGATATTGATAAATTGATTCTGGATTTAAACTAATATTTTTAACTTTTACAATTAAATCATTAATATTGATATCAATTTCTTTTTCATCAAAGAATTGATACATCTTATCTAAATTTGCTTCAATTGCTTGTTCAATATTATCTAAGCCTTTAACATATTTAGTAAAATCTTTTGAATTAACAAGAGAAGCAATTAATTTTGATTTATCACAATTATCTAGTGAATCTATACAGGCATTAAAAATATTTAAATAATCAATAATTTTATAAAGCTTTTTAAAATCTGTTTTAGAACCAAAATAGAAACGTGGAAAATCCCTTGATAAGATAACTTCGGAATCTATAAATTGTTCATATTTTTCTTTTAATTCATTTTGTAATGTTAAATCGTTAACCAAATCCTCATAAGATAAATCTGATTTTTTGATTAATAATTCACTATATTTCTTTTCAATTACTTTATAACCAAAAATTCTTTTAATTGATGACTTATATTTAGTAACTAATTCATCTAAATCAGATGTAACATCAATATCTAAGAAGCTCTTTTTATATTTATTTAAAAGATATTCTTTATCTTTTAATGTTTCATTATAAAACAATTCGACATTCTTTAATTTCTTCTTAGTATTTTTTAAATCTTTCTTTAAAAAATCACTTTCTTTTAAATCATAAGGATTTCCTGACAAGCTAAGTAATCTAATATAAATAGCTAAATCTAGAATGTTTTCAACATTAAAGACTTCACTATTAATATCATTTTTAACTTGAATTATTTTTAGTAAATTGTTAGATAATTCATTAGAAACATTTGCTAAAACACTCAAATCCTTCTTGCTAATTTTATTATACTTAAATCCTTTAAAAGGATTATTATTAGGACTTTGAGATAAATTAGATAAATTCTTGCTGATTACATCAATATATTCAAGTAAATCCTGATATTCTTCCTTAGTGACGCTGTTAATATTACTAATCTTAAATGACATATTAGGTGAATCAATTAAGGAGTCGTTAATTATTTCATCAAGTGATAAATTTAATGGTTTTCTTTTCTTAGTAATTTCATACAAGTAATCATCTAAAAAGTCTTTATAATCACCTGTTTTATCAATAATCTTTTGACCCTTTTCACTAAGCTTAATCTTACCTTCACTAATAGATTCAATGTTTTGATAAATTGATTTAGCAACCATACTCTTATTAGCTTTAGTATCATAAATAGGAAGTGCATATTGATCTAGACCACATTTAACCAAATTTGAGTGAACAACCTCTAGAGCGCTAGATTTTTCACATACAAATAAAACCTTTTTTCCTTGTCCAATAAGTTCGGCTAAAATATTAGTAATTGTTTGGCTCTTACCAGTACCAGGAGGACCCTGTAATACAAATGATTTGCCTTGCTTAGCGTAATAGATTGCCTTATATTGGCTCGAATCGGCTTCAAGAACTTGATTTTGTTTTTCAACTGGTTCTTCAATAAACTTAGACTCTAAAATATTATTATCTATTTCAACATTATTTCCTAATAGTAAATTAACATAAGGGTTGGCTAATATTATTTTTTCATTTTGATCTAGGTCATTATACATCATGATTTTAGCAAATGAGAATGTTCCAAGGCAAACGCGTTCACTAACTTCAAATTCAACTTTTTCAAATAATTTAGAGATACGTTTGATATAATCTTCCATGGCCTCGTCATTAACACGACTAATATCAATACCATATTCACTTTTTAACAAGTACGATAAATTTTGGTTAATTTGAAAATCATCATCACTTGCTTTAATTTCTAATGTGTCACTAATCTTCTTTTGTAAAATTTCACTAGGTACAAGTACAAGTGGTGCATCATAATATTCTCTTTTATCTTTATAATGAACAAAGTAAAAGCACATATATAATGATTCAATACCATTTTCTTCACTAAGTATTTTGCTTTTTCTCTTTAATAGCTGTAATACTTGATTAGCCTTGCTTGAGATAGTCTCACAAAAAAGATAATTTTTAGTTTTAGCTCCCTTAAATCGCTTTTTAATCTCAAAAATTTCTTCTCTTGTATACTTATTCTTTTTTTCAATCATAGTACCAAGAGCGTTAGTTACACTATTTTTTACATCATATTTATCTTCAGACTCATCAAGGTCTGCTAATGTAATTTCTTCATCAAGATTTTTAAAAAGCTTAGCTATTTCATAAGTTTTAAAATCAGTATATTCTTTATAAAATTTATTTATATCTTCAACGAAAAATTCAAGATTACTAGATAGACGTGGTCTATAATTCATCAATTGATTACGTTTACCAACATCTAATAATCTTTTTTTCCAATTATTTAAAAGGCTTTTTTTCATACTCTTTTTATCAAAGCGAATTTAGCATTAACAAGATTTGCTAAATCATTAGGGTTAAGCTTAACTTGGGTTCCTCTTTTACCTCCAGAAATGTAGATATAATCTAGAGACTTTGCTGAAGAATCTATAACTGTTTTAAATAGTTTCTTCATACCAATTGGGCTTGTACCACCTCTTTGATATCCTCCTGTAACTTTTTCAATATCCTTAACGTGTATCATTTCAACACTTTTTTCGCCAACTTCCTTGGCGCAAAGTTTTAAATCAAGTTCATCATCAATATTAATAACATAAACATAATATATCTTTTTACTAGAAACACAAACAAGTGTCTTATATACATATTTATGGTCCTCATTTAAACTATTTGCAACATGAGCACCATCTAGATTTTCTAAATCAACCTCATAATAAAAAGGGCTATATTCTATCTTTTTTTGATCTAGTATACGCATTACATTAGTTTTTTCTTGTTTACTCATTTAAAAGACCTTCTAACTCTTCATCAGTTAATTTTCTATATTCACCAGGTTTTAGATTTTCATCTAACACAAGGTTCTTAAATGCTACTCTTTTTAAATATGTAACATGCATATCCAGTGCTTCAAACATCTTCTTAACCTCATGAAATTTACCTTCATGAATTGTGATGTAGCATTTACCTGGTTCAATCAATTCCGCTTTACCTGGTTTAGAAATATAATCATCAATTTTTATACCTTTTTCAATACGAGAAAAATAATTATCTTTAAACTCTCCATCATATTCAACATAATATTTCTTATCTACATGTTTAACAGGCGATAATAAATTATGAGCCAATTTACCATCATTTGTCATTAGTAATAAGCCTTCAGTATCAATATCTAGTCTACCTGCTGGAAAAACTCCCATTTTAGAATATTCTGGCATTAAATCTAGAACAGTTTCTTTGTGTGGATCATAAGTAGCACTTACAACGCCATCTGGTTTGTTAAGCATAATATATACTAATTTTGTATATTCAATAGTTTGATTATCAACAACGATTATGTCTTTTTCAGGATCTATTTTCATATCACTTGATTTACAAATAGTTCCATTAACTTCCACAAAACCTTTTCTAACTAATTCTTTTACTTCTTTTCGAGTACCATAATTCATATGGCTTAGTATTTTATCTAATCTTTCCATCGTATCACCACCTAGATTATAGCATAATAAAAGGCTAATTTTTTAACAAATTAGCCTTCTTCATAACTTTTACAAATCAATATTTAAAACTAATATCAAGTACTTCACTTTGACCAGTAGTTCTCATCGGGAATCCCCAAGCTCCATATCCTCTTGTTATAAAACATGTATAATTATCTTTATTATATAATCCGTAAGCATATGAATTATATAGTATTTTTTCATATAGATTAAGAATTATATCACCAGGCCATAATTGACCATTATGAGTATGACCAGATAATTGCAAAACTGCGTTAGCATTATAACTAACTAAATAATCTTGTGGCTGATGATCAAGTACAATTAAAGGTAAATCTAAATCAGATAAGCCACTTCTTGAAATGATTGTTTTAAGAGGCATTCTATCATAATGACGTCCACCGTAAACATAATCTTTTCTTCCGACAATAATAGCTTTATTATCAAGATTTATGGCCTCATCACATAAATAATGAAAATTAGGAGCTAATTGATTAATTGAACCGAACCAATTAGATACAGCAATATCAGTATTAGATTCATATTCATGATTTCCTGATATATTATAAATGCCATATTTAGATTCAATCTTATTCATATAACTACTAAATTCGTATATATCTAATTTATTTACATTTCTATCAATAGTATCTCCTAAAAAGAAAACAACATCAGGGTTTAGTTTGTTTATATCATTAACCAAGTGGTTCATATTAACAACTTGTCCAACAGTTCCATAATGTATATCAGATACTGCAGCAATTTTTAATGTGTTATTTCCACTTCCACAGCTAAATTTAGTAACAGTTGAAACATTAGCTCCAATAACACCTGCTAGGCAAAAAATAAAACTAAATAATACTTCAAAAGTGAAAAAACATAATTTAAATATTGATTTATTATAATATCTATCTTCTTTTTCCTTATGAAGTAATATAAACTTAGATACAAGTTTAATTAAAGATACAATAATAAATCCAATAGTAAAATAAATTAAGAATGCAACTAATATAAAACCTATTTGAGCTAGGCTATTAATAAAAGAATTAGTTGATTTTTCAATATATGAATAGCATGAACATATTGGGAAAAATACTAATATAACATAAGAAATTACAAATAAATAATCAAATTTAGCTACATATTTGATTAATGACTTATATATTTTTTTTAAGAGTAGGTAAAGAATAAGTAAATAAGCAACTACACAAATTAAAAATAATGTTATATCTATATTCGCCCTATGATAATATAAATCCTGATAACCATGATTTATATTAATTAAGTAAAAGGAAACTATTAGATCAATAGTTAAAAGGAAAAAAAATATTGATGTAATTGTAATCTTAACTCTTCTAGAAAATTTATAAGATAAATTATTAACAAAAGGAATTACATACATAATATATAATGAACCGATTAAGGCCCATAATAAAGAAATTAAATTATTTGTATATCCAGAAGGGCTTGTTAAAGGAATATCATTATATTGCCATAAAATTGCATTATAAGCATGTTCACAAAATAATCCTATAATTTCTTCAAGCGCAATAGATAAAAAGAAAATAAATCCAAAATAATCAAAAAATGTATAAATACTATTTTTAAAAAATTTATTTCTAAAAATTATAATTAAGCAAAAGATTGCATAAATCGGTATAAATGGACCAATTAAAAAACCTCTATCTGCTAAAACATGATAACATATGTATTCTAATCCTGTTTCCATAAAAAAGGCTAATACACCTATAAAAATACATTCAAAAAGGATAGAGAAAAATGTATCAAAATTTAGGCGAATAAATGGGAATTTTTTAAAATAGTTTATATCAAATATTTTCATATACATAACCTCTTAACTAATTTTAATTATAAAAAAAATTGGCATTTATTCAATACCAATTTATTTCAATTCGCTTTATTAGTCCAGTCTGTAAAATGATAATATACAAAATAAATAATACAACTAATTCCCCAGGTAACAGGATATGCAGTATATAATAATCTAATTTCGTGATTAACATAATTCATCATAAGAGTAACATATATAACTCTAAATACACACCAAACGCTAAGCATTACAATCATTGGAATAATAGCATGGCCTGAACCTCGAAGAGTTGCGGCTGTACAGTGTGCATAGGCAAGTAATGGATAGAAAAAGCAAGTAGTATGAAGAGCACGAACCCCAATATTTACTACGGATTGAGATGTTTTTATATCTAATTCATCGCTAACAAATAAGCCTAATAAATGAGGTGCACTAAAGAATGCGATTACGCCAATAATAAATGCCATAATTGCGCTTGTGATAATGGCAAATCGACTTCCTCGTTTAGCTCTTTCAATTTGATTAGCTCCAAGATTTTGACTAACAAATGTTGCAAGTGCAAGTTGGAAACAAGTAATAGGTAAGAATGCAAATGATTCTACCTTAGAATAGGCACCACAACCTGCCATTGTATCACTACCAAATGAATTAATATTAGATTGAACAACAACATTTGCAAGACCAATTACACTATTTTGAATACCAGAAGGAATACCATTATATAAAATCTCGTGCATTATTCTTCTATTAAATTTAAGTTCTTTAAGACTTATATAATAATCAGTTTTCTTATTAGTTAGGGTAATAAGTGCTAAAAAGGCACTTATAAATTGGCTTATGATAGTCGCAAGACTAGCACCCATAACTCCCATATGAAATATTCTAATAAATAAAAGATCTAGACATATATTAGTGATAGTTGAAATTATTAGAAATATTAAAGGTCTAGTGGAATCTCCACGAGCCTGTAATATTCCAGCAAAAGTATTATACATAATAACACCAGATACACCAAAAAAATATATTCTAAAATATGTAACTGATTCATTTATTACATCACTTGGAGTACCCATTATGTTTAAAATAAATGGACTTATTAAAACCCCTACTAATGTAAGAAAGATACTAGAAACTATTCCAACTAATACACTATTATGAATAGATTTTCTCATATTCTCTATATCACTTTTTCCAAAATAGCGACCAATTACAACTCCGGCACCACTTGAAAGTCCAATAAAAAAAGAATTAAATAAGAAAATTAAATTTCCACTACTACTTACTGCAGCTAAAGCTTCTTTTGAAACATATTTACCAACAATAACTGAGTCAATAATATTATATAAAGATTGAAATAGGTTTGAAAAAAGGACAGGAATCGCAAACAAAACTATTAGCTTCCATTCCTTTCCTTTTGTCATATCTAAAGTAAGTTTCATATAATCACCGAGTTTGATTATAATACTTCATCTTAGCAAAGTAAAAATAAAATGCATAAAAAAACCAATATCTTTTTAGATATTGGTAATATTTTTAGATTTCATAAGGTAATAAATTTGTGTTTTCGTTAATTTTAACTAAGAATAAAGCTAGCACCTTAATCATATTTTCAACATCATTAAAGTCAACAACTTCACTAGGGGAATGCATATATCTTAAAGGAATTGAATATAGTAAAATTGCAGGTCCTTCAATAGCTTTTAAAGCTGTGTCAGCATCTGTACCTGTACGACCGGCAAAAACCTCATCTTGAATAGGTAAATTTAATTCATTAGCACATTGTCTTAATAATTCATTTAACTTTCTATTAGGAAGTGAGCCGTTACAAATAACTCCACCTTTACCAAGTGATACATGTCCTGGTTCATCAGCACCCATATAATCAGTTGAATATGTAACATCTACTGCTACAAAAACTTGTGGCTTATAGTGTTCAACAGCTTGATAAGCACCTCTTCCAGTATTTTCTTCACCAGTTGTAGTAGTTACAACAATTTTATTCTTACAGCCATTTTCAAAAGCTAGTTTTGCAGCTTCGTGAATAATATAGTCACCAATTCTATCATCAATTGCACGGGCACTAATACGATTATTTGCAAGTTCTCTTGCATCGGTATCATGAACAGCATATGAACCAAGCGGTATATATTTCATAGCCTCTTCTTTAGATGTATAACCCATATCAATGTATAGATCATTAATATCTATGTCTGATTTAGCTTGAACATTACCACGTAATCCCATTACACCATATAAAACTTCATTATTAAGTGTTAAAACACGAACCTTACATCCTACATATAATTTAGTACGGATTCCACCATTTTTAGCTACATGTAATGTACCATCACTATTATAACCATCTATAATTAAAGAAATTTCATCAGCATGAGCTGCAAGCATTATTGAAAAAGCAGAATCTTTATTATAAATAGCACTTAATTCACCTTTTTCTAAAACCTCAAAAGTGTTATTTTCACTCTTATAAGTTTTAGCTATATATTGTTGTAAATTTTGTTCAAAACCAGAAGGTGATAAACAATTAATCATTTCGATAAAATTTTCTTTCATAAAAGCCTCCATTTAATTGAAATTTTACAATAAAGAATAAAAAAAATAAAGAAGTTTCCAAAACTTCTTTATTAGAAATGATCCTTGCTAACTAGATAAGGTCTGTTAATTACTAAATGGGCAAATTCTTTTGTGTCAAAGGAATCAATAATATTTTCAGACTCATCTAATACCAATAATTTTTCATTAAAGTAATCCTTAGAATCTAACTTTTTCATAATTGTAAAAGTCTTAGATTCATTATCCTTTAATGAATTTCTTAAAATGTTCTTTTCTTCTTCATCAATGAAATAAAAAATATCGTTTAACATACAATCACCCCTATTTACAAAACCAATTATACTGTTAATTTTTTTTGATTCAACTCTTGACAAATGCCCATTTTTCTAATCATCTTATTGTTAAAAAATACTAACTTTTATTTTTTCTTTTACCTAAAGCAAAAACAAACAAATTTAAAAATATATTAAAGAAATTTTTAAAAAACAATTATTTTTTGACACTTTTAAATAAACACTTTTTAAAAAATTAAGAAAGTATTATAATCAGTTATGGTGATTTTATGTCTGCACTAATAATATTTATTATTACGATAATTTTAATGATATCTTTTATCATTTTTAAACCAAATATTAATATAAAAGGCTTTAGAATACAAACATTTTGGATAATAGCACTAATTGGTGCATTAGTAATGATTATAAGTCAAAACGTTAATTTAAACACTCTTGGCACAAATTTAACAAATGGTAAGATGAATCCTATAAAGATATTAACATTGTTTATATCTTTATCAATGCTATCAATATCTCTTGATGAACAAAACTTCTTTAATTACTTATCTGTTAAGGCACTTAAAAAAAGTAATGGTAGTCAATATAAAATATTCTTTACTATTTATTTTCTAGTTTCAATTCTAACTATATTCACATCTAATGATATTGTAATATTAACTTTTACTCCTTTTATTTGTTTATTTTCCAAAAAGGCCAAAATCAATCCACTTCCATATCTTTTAGTAGAGTTTATAAATGCTAATACATATTCAATGTTGTTATCTATAGGAAATCCTACAAATATATATTTATCTAGCGGATTTGAAATTTCATTTCTAGATTACGTATCTAAAATGTGGTTGCCAACATTATTAAGTGGTGTTTCAACACTTTTAATAATTCTTCTTCTTTTCAAAAAAGAATTAGCTAAGCCAATTGAAAATATTGAAATTGAAGACGTTCAATTAAAGAATAAACCATTAGTTATTATCAATTTAATAATTTTAGGACTAACAACTATTTTTTTAGTTATTTCTAACTATATTTCTATAGAGATGTGGTTAATCTGTTTAACAAGCTTAATTATATTAACAATTGTATTATTAATTGTATCAATAATTAAAAAAGATAAAAAATACATATTAAATACATATGGTCGTCTACCTTATGATTTAATTCCATTTATAATATCCATGTTTATTCTAGTGTTAGCACTTAAAGAAAATGGAATTATTACTCATATTCAAAATATTTTAGATAAAATGAGTACTAATAAATTTACCACAGCCCTATCTTATGGTGTTTCATCCACTTTATTTGATAATATAATCAATAATATTCCAATGTCTGTCTTATTCACATCAGTTCTTGAAGGAAAGAGCGAAATTGCATTATACGCGACAATTGCTGGCTCAAATATTGGTGCATATTTAACACCTGTTGGAGCTCTTGCAGGAATTATGTGGATGTCTATATTAAAAAATCATGATGTTAAATATTCATTTTTAGATTTTGTAAAATATGGATTAATACTTGCACCAATATCTTTACTTGCTACAATTATTGGACTATTTATTATATTCTAAACAATAAAAATATATTAAGGTCTTTAATTAGACCTTTTTATTTTATCTATAAAAAAAATCCCTTTAGAATATTATAAAATCTAAAGGGATAAATTATTATTTAGAAGAAAATAATGCTTGAATCTTATAAGTACTATTCATATTTTTATCTATACCAGTACCAATGATTACATTAGTTTTAGCATTTCCTAATTTCTTAATTTTACTAACTATTAATTCAATTTCTTGTAAAGTCAAATCCTTATTACTTGTAATATCTAATAAACAATCACTAGCACATTTGTCGCTTATTCTATTCATTACAAATTCATCTGATAAATCAGATGTAAGAATAGAAACTAATCCTACAATTTCACCTTCACAAATATTCTTAATATCTTCTACATCAATATTAATAAATGAATCAGCAGATAAAATATCTTCTAAATCTTTAATAAAATCACATTTTACTAGATCCTCGTATTTTGGGCCAATTAAATCTTTTAAATTATTCATACTCTATCTCCTTACTTTATATATTTATTATATCACTTAATATAAAAGAAGATATTTAAAAAAAGTAGCGTTTTATTAAACACTACTTCATAAAATCTATATTATTCTAACATATGAATTAATCTTATCTAGAAGAGATAATAATTCTTTTCTTGAAATTGAAGCTTCAAATAATCCATTTCTAAGCTTATGGATATTTTTATTTCCTATATCAATATCACTATCAATCAAATAAGTAGCTTCAATTAAATCTAATGACATCTCGTTTAACTTATTATCGAATTTAAAGTTATTATAGTCATTATTCATAAATCTTGAAAAATCAAATAAAACTGCGCTTGCGGTAGGTTCACTTCCAGCACCTTTCCCAGATAAATACATTTCTTTAGATAATCTTTGACGAGTCATAATGATATTAAATTCATTAGAAACATTATAAAATTTATCATCTTTTTTTACTAAGCATGGTTCAACAGATAAATAAATAGAGTTGAATAACATAAAACTTTCAGCTATATATTTAATCCTTTTACCACATTCATTAGCCATATCAATTAATTTATCACTTAATTTAGTCAAAGGATATCTATATAATATAGAATTATCAAAATCTGCCTTATATGCTATTTTAGAAAGAATAATAAGCTTATTAGCTGCATCAATCCCATCTAAATCCTCACTTGGGTTTTCTTCAAGAAAACCTTTTTCTTTTGCAATAATAATGGCATCATTTAACTTAACATTATTTGCTACATTCGTTAACAAAAAATTTGTTGAACCATTTACAATACCTTTTAAACTATAAAAAGTATCAAAATTATTTGATTTAGATATATAGTTAATAATTGGAACAGCTCCCATACATGAAGCTTCAAAATATAAATGTCCATTATATTCATTAGCCAATTTAGTTAAATAAACTAATTTTTCACTTAATAAAGCTTTGTTGGCAGTAATTACGCATTTACCTTTTTTTAAGTAATATTCAATTATATCTAAACTTGTAGTTTTCCCACCAATTACTTCAATTAATACATCAGAATTATCATTAAGAATATCTGATACATTATCTGTTATATTAGGAATATCTTTATGTTTTAAAACATTTCTAACAAGTATATGGTTAAGCTTAACATATGAATTATTAACTAATTCTTTATATACACCTTTTCCAACAGTTCCAAGTCCAAGTAAAGATACGCTAATCATTTACAATTACCCCTTTTTGATTTACACAAACTTTAATTTGTGTAAATGTATCATCTTTAATATCAATATCTTTATCAAAAATACCTAAGATAGTTGAACCACTACCAGATATAATACCTATACCATATTCATTAATATTATGAATTAATTCATTTGCACCATTAATTAAGCTTTTTCTATAAGGTTCATGTATCTTATCTTTTAAAATGCATTTTAACATTTTCAAATCACCAAGTTCTAAATAACGAGGTAAATTGATTATTCTTGATATATTAGATATTACATCTTCTCTTAAATACACTTTAGGTAAAACATTTCTAGCTTCTTCTGTTGATAATTTTTGGTTTGAAACAAATACACTAAAATGTAAATTTTTAGAAATTTCATATTTATTAGTGTAATATATATCATTATCTTTAAACGAAGCTACAAATCCACCTAAAAAAGCTGGTGCCACATTATCAGGATGTCCTTCTAAATCAATCATCAAATTCAATAATTCTTCATTTGATAAATTTGATTTTGAAATGATATTTGCGCCAACAATTCCCGCAACAATACATGTCGCACTAGAACCAAGCCCACGTGATTCAGGAATTTGACTATCTAATAAAGTAATTGAAACATTAATGTATTCTTTATTTAATTTTTTAAAGAAATATTTATAACTATTCAAAACTAAGTTGTTATTAATATCAAACTTTGGATCAAAATTTATAACAGTATCATTTTCACTTTCTTCAAACAAAAATGTATTAAATAAATTAAAAGCTACCCCAATAGTGTCAAATCCGATACAAAAATTAGCACTTGTAGCGGGAACACTAACCTTAATCATTTAATGCACCAAGTAAATCTGTTACATATTTATAAGCATCATTTAATCTGACCAAAGTTTTTTCCATATCCTTTAAAAGATACTCATATAATCTATTATCAATCTTTACACCAGTTTTGTGGTATATAGCTTCAATGTTTGATTTTTCATCTAAAATATCTAAGTCTAGGGCTTTACAAATTGTTTTTGAGAATTTGTAAGGGCTAGCTGTCGCAATAACTACGGTGTAGCAATTATTAGATTCAAATTTATTCTTATAAGCTACACTTGCACCAACAGCTGTATGTGGATCAATTAAAATTTTGTTTTGCTTATACAAATCTTTTATAAACTTAATAGTTTCTTCTTCAGTAGCATAGCCATGAACAAGATAATCAAACTTATTATCTAATTCCTTTTTATCAATGCTAAATTTACGATTCTTATCTAATTCTTGTAATAATTCTTTTACTTTATTTGTGTCATTAAATAATAAATATAAGAAACGTTCTAAATTAGAAGAAATTAATATATCCATTGATGGGGAAATAGTTTTCTTAAACTCACGATTAGCATCATAAATTCCTGTTTCAAAGAAATCAGAAATTACCTTATTTTCATTTGATGCAATACAAATCTTATTGATAGGAAGCCCCATAAGGCGAGCATAAATAGCCGCTAAAACATTACCAAAATTGCCAGTTGGAACAGAAAGATTAATCTTTTCTCCAAATAAAATATAGTCATTATCAACTAAATTAGCATAAAGGGCATAATAATAAGCAATTTGTGGAATTAGACGTCCAATATTAATAGAATTAGCGCTAATTAAATCTAAATTATTATAAGTTTCTTTATTGAATATTTCTTTAACCAATTTTTGGCAATCATCAAAATTACCATCAACGGCAATAGCTTTACAGTTCTTGTTTACAAATGATAACATTTGAGCCTCTTGAAGCTCACTAGTTCCGTTATTAGGATATAGTACAATTACATTATTATTCTTATTTCTAGAAAAACCGGCTAAAGCTGCACTACCTGTATCACCACTTGTAGCAGTTAAGACAACAGTCTTTCTCTTATCATTGTTCTTCTTTTTAGCAATTTCAATTAGTTTTGGTAAAACTTGTAATGCCATATCTTTAAAGGCGAAAGTAGGTCCTTGAGTTAAGAAACAAAAACCATAATCAGTTGTACCCTTAATCTTAAGCATTCCATAAGGGAAAGCTTCTTTGTTGTATAGATTTACAACACTATCAATTTCTTCTTCTGTAAAATCATCTAAATATAATTTAAAAACTTTTTTAACTATCTCTTGATAGCCTAAATTTACTTCTTGCTGAGTTAATTCTAAATGTGGGATTTCATCAATTACAAACAATCCCTTATCATCAGCTAAACCTTTTAAAATAGCTTGACTAGCTGTATATAAATCTTTTCCTCTTGTTGAATGATACATATATATCACACTCCCATATAAATGATACTATAAAGGGATTATAAAATCTAGAATAGAATAAAAAAATATGGCTTAAATAAGCCATATTTATTATAATTTACTTTACTAGTGCATCGTATAAAACACTAATAGATTTTTCATAGTCATTATTAGACACACCAACAATTATAGATAATTCAAGTGGATCTTGATCCATCATTTTAACGTTGATGTTATTGTCAGCTAGTGTTGTAAATAATTTTCCGGAAACACCAACTTTTTTCTTCATATTTCTGCCAACAATTGCAACAAGCGCAAGATCATCATCTAATATTACCTTAGCATCTAATTTTTCTTTTAAAGTTGCAACTAATTCATATTTTAAAGCTTCTATTTTATCAAGAGATAAAACAACACTATACGAATTTATACC
>AUXO010506255.1_pt1 | contig 23440 bp, 10 predicted proteins | sample 768731 | NCBI WGS metagenome assembly AUXO01 (sample SAMN02715735, study PRJNA202380) | gut metagenome | biome: sheep rumen | host: Ovis aries | place: New Zealand: Palmerston North | reverse complement strand
TGGGAAACATTGTCTTGGTTGCAGAAGAAATTTATGAAATGGTTCAATGAAGAAAGAAACAATTATATCCTTACATTCCCAGTTGAAACAATGGCAATGCTTACTGACGGACACGACATTATTGATAAGGAATATGCTGACTTTACAGCAGAAATGTGGGCAGAGGGTCACTCATTCTTCTGTTATCTCAGTGACTCACCTGATAGTCTCTCAAGTTGTTGTAGACTGCAAAGCTCATTGAAAAATGTAGAAGATGATGAACACAATCATACAACACACCAATTCTCAATGGGTACAGCCTCTGTTGCAACCGGTTCAAAGTCAGTAATGACAATCAACCTAAACAGAATAATTCAAGACGCAACAAGGAAGTTCCTTAATGAAAAGAAGAATTATAAACTTGAGAATGGAAAGCAATATATTATTTCTGAAAATGCAGAAGATAAGGCAGAACTTTACAAATATATTTCAACCGAAATAACTGAAATAACAGAAAGAGTACACAAATATCAGAGAGCATTTAATGAAATTATTAAGGATTTCTACAATGCAAATATGTTAGACATATACAGTGCAGGTTTTATCTCACTCAGGAAACAATATCTAACGATTGGTGTTAATGGTTTGACTGATGCTGCCGAATTTCTTGGTATTGAGGCTAATTTGAATGACGATTATGAAGAGTTTGTAAATCTTATTCTTGAAACAATAAATAAGTCAAATAAGAAAGACCGCACAAGGGATTGTATGTATAATACTGAGTTTGTTCCGGGTGAAAACCTATCAAACAAGAATTATAATTGGGATAAGAGAGACGGTTATTATGTTTCACCAAAGCACATAATGTATAGTAGTTACTTCTTCAATCCTGAGGATACATCACTTTCAATTCTTGATAAGATGAAACTACATGGTGAAAAATATGTGAAATATCTTGACGGTGGACAAGCTGCACACTTGAACTTGAATGAGCACCTTTCATTCAAACAATATAGAGAACTGCTTAAAGTGGCTTCAGAAAATGGATGCAGTTACTTTACATTTAATGTTATGTCAACATATTGTCCTAATTGTGGGCATATTGACAAGCATACGTTGAAAGTTTGCCCAGTATGTGGTAACGAACATCAGGATTATATAACGCGTATAATCGGCTACCTCAAAAGAATCAGTTCATTTAATGAAGCAAGGCAAAAAGAGGCAGGTATGCGATATTATTATAAATAAAAATTAAAGCAAAAGTATATGAAAGTAATAAAAATTGGTGCTGAGTGGTGTCCTCAGTGTAAGATGTTAGATAAGAAATTTGAAGGCTTTGATGCTTGTGAACTAACAACATATGATGCGGAAGAAAATGAAGATATTGTCGAGAAATATGGTATCAGAAATATACCCGTAACAATATTGTTAGATGATAATGAAAATGTTATACATCGTTGGGTTGGTTTATTTGATATAAATGAGATTAATGAAAAAATTAAGGAGATAAATAATGGTTAGATATTACAATGCAATGGTTGTTTTTGAGGAAATACCCGATGAAATTACCCTTGCAATAAATATAACGAACTGTCCGTGTCATTGTGTTGGGTGTCATTCAATGTTTTTATGGGGTGATGTTGGAATTGATTTAGATTTTCAGGAATTGCAGAATCTTATTGACATAAATGATGGCATCACGTGTGTTGCTTTTATGGGTGGTGATGCAAATCCAAAGGAAATCAATGATTTGGCTGTAAAAATGAAAAATTCTGATAAATTAAGTAAATTAAAAGTCGCTTGGTATAGTGGAAGAGACGTCATATCCGAAGACATTGATAAAAAAATGTTTGATTTCATAAAAATAGGACATTATGATGAGAATTTTGGCGGGTTAGACAAAGAAACTACCAATCAGCGTTTGTATAAGGTTGAAAAAAATGGTAAAGAACTGATTGACATAACTGAAAGATTTTGGATGAAAAAGAAAACATTGTAATGATTAAATGCGTTGTATTTTTTACAGCGCATTTATTTTTTGAACGTATTTTTTGTAAAAGAATATGTAATTTGTTATATTTATTGAAGATAAAGTTTGTATATATGGCAAGATTACAAAAATACGGAATAAAATTCCCTATAAACGTTGTTTCAGAAGACAAAACGCTATTTGACCTTGACAACACGTGGGAAGAATCAATAAAATCCAAAATTATGCACTTAATCTTCACACCAAAGGGTCAAAGATTGAGAAATCCTGATTTTGGGACAAGGTTAATTCAGTATATTTTCGACCCATCAGATTCACAATCTTGGGGTGATATCGTTAGTGAGATTAAAGAAACTGTAAATGCGTGGATTCCGGAATGTAATATTCAAGAAGTTGAAATTAAAGAAATTGACAACGGTTTAGGATTGGCGGCAAGAATTAGGTACACACTTCAACAAAGCGATGGTACAAAAGGTACATATGAAATAATAACAAAACTTTAATTTATAAATGGCTGAGAACAAATTATCATATCTTAACAGAAATTTTAGTGATTATAAACAGGGAATAATTGATATTACCAAATTATATTATCCTGATGTGTTTGATAACTTGAGTGACGCGTCTGTTGGTTCGTGGCTAATAGACATTTTATCAGATGTTGGCGACAATCTTAATTATCACATTGATAAAAGTGTACAAGAAACATCACTTGATGATGCTAATGAATTTCGTTCTCTGTTCAATATTGCAAGAACCAACGGACTTCGTGTACCATATAAGAAGGCTGCCATTGTTGAAATCGAATTATCTTGTAATATACCGATTTATAGACAAAGTAATGATAGTGATGGTAATATGACTTTTGATGTCAGTTATATGCCATACATAAAAAGGGGTACAAAGTTTTCTAACGGTATTACGACATTTGAATTGGATGAAGATGTTGATTTTAGAGAGCAATTTGACCAAAATGGCAACTCTAACAGACAGATAATACCAAACAGAGACAGTAACGGCAATATAATATCCTATAATGTTAAAAAACTAAGTATAGCCTCTGCTTGCCAGACAAAAGTTATGAAAAAAATCGTAACTTCAAATGAAATAACGCCGTTTATGGAGATAACCATACCGGATAACGATGTTTTGGGTGTCGAGAGTATTATTATGCGAGATGGTACAAACATAAACACTGACCCACTAATAAATGAGTTTTTTGTTGATGAAGAAGAATATCTTGATAAGGACGGCAATATAGTAAATCGTTTCTTTGAAACTGAAAATCTTATTGACCAATATAGATTTGGGCAAGTTGTTCAACATGTGACAAAAGTTGACGAAAAGGGTATAACACATCACTATTATAATCCCATTTGGGAAGAAGAAAAAATTGGGGAAACCGTTGTGAGTAGAGTTGCGCAAGGCAAATGGAAACGCTTTAAACATAAATTCATTACAGAATATACGGACGATTGGACTCTAAAAATAATCTTTGGCGCGGGTATTGAAAAAGAACATGGTGAAATACCATCAGACGCAAAAGGTTTTATACAATATCAAATGTCAAAAATGATGGCAAATGATTATATGGGTGTTTTACCAAAACCTAACCACACGCTGTATATACTTTATAGAATTGGTGGTGGTGAAATATCAAATATTGCAGCTGGTACTTTAACAAACATCATAAGTCTTAATATGGAAATTGAAGGCAACTGTCAAGATGAACAGAACAATGAAAAAATACGCAATGTAAGGCAAAGTTTGACTGTGACAAATACAACACCTTCATATGGGGGCAAAGATGAACCGTCAGCAGAAGAAATACGTTATTTAATCAAATATAACAATGCTTCACAAAACCGTTGTGTCACACTGAAAGATTATTATTCAAAGATATATCAAATACCATCAAAATTTGGTTGTCCTTTCCGTTTTAATGCAATTGAGGAAAACAATAAAATAAGTATTTTTACATTAGGACTTGATTCAAATGGACATTTAATGAATACTTTATCAGAAGTGGTTGCTGAGAACTTAAAAGAATATCTTTCACAGTACCGAATGCTTAATGATTTTGTTGAAATAAAATCGGGTAAGATAATTAATCTTGCATTCAGATTGACGGTATATATTGACAAAACATATGACAAGTCTGAAGTTGCAAAACGTATAATTGATACCGTTTATGACTATATGGATATAAGAAGAAGACTTATGGGCGAGGATATTTTTATTGGTGATTTGCAAAAGGAAATATCTAAGATGGATGGTGTCGTTAATCTTGCAAAATTACAGATTTTTAACAAAGTTGGCGGAGATTATTCTGAAGATGCAACAACACAGGAACTTGTAGTGCCAGTATCTTGTGATTATGAACAAACAGACCAGCAAACAGTTGATGAAGAGAACGAAATAGATTTAAACAAAAGTGATTATATGTTGTTTAGCGAAAGTAATAGTATGTTTGAAATTAAAAATAAGAACTCAGACATTATTATCGTAGCAAAAGTAAGAGATTAAACAAGGTGATAAAAAAATACGTTTGTGGTGAAATCTGTGAGAAATCAAATGGATTTCACCTTTTTTAATGTTGATTAACTTATAAAAAAGTACTATTTTTATTACAGAATAACGAAATAATTTCTATAATTATGTCTTGTAATTGCGGCAAAAGAAAACTTCAACAAATAAGCAAAAAGTATGGTGATGACAAGGGAGTTAACTTCATGAGCAGTAAAAACCCGGTGGCTAAGTTGATACAAATGATAATGCAATTGATATTTGGGCTAATAATCGGGTGCGTTATGATGGTGCTTGTTGTACCTCTGATGATTTATATAACAATTAGTATGATGTTCGGCAAGGAAATAAATATTAATCTAAGTGACCTTATAAAACGTTTGCAGAGGGATTAAAAACCGTTGTTTAGCGTATTTATGGTGTATAACATAGTATATTATTAAGTAAAACCAAAACATTTGAATGGAAGATTTAAATAGTGTTTATCGAATAAGAACCACAGTGGGTCAAGATACGCCAAATGTAGTATCTGTGCCACTGAATCAAACATATGATATGTTTGAAATCCTATCATTAAAACTTAATCAGACTAATACATATAAAAAATATGATTCTGATTATGGTGTAATTGTTGGTAGAGTTTATGCCAACGGTGGTTTTGGTGTGCCTAATGCCAAGATTAGTGTTTTTATTGAAGTCGAAGATGATGAAACACTTAAAAATAAACTCTTGTATAATTTTACAAGTACCAATAGCAACGACAATGACGGCGTAAGATATAACCTTCTTCCTGACTTTGTTGATGATGGTTGCCACCAAAATGTGGGTACGTTCCCAAACAAGAGATTGGTTCTCGACAATAATGATGTTTTGGAGGTTTTTGATAAATATTGGAAATACACAACAACAACAAACCACGCAGGTGACTATATGCTGTTTGGCATTCCTGTTGGTAGTCAAACACTTCACGTTGACCTCGACCTAAGTGATTGTGGTGTTTTATCACAACGACCACGAGATATGATGTATAAGGGTTATAATGAAACAATGTTTGATAGTCCAAATAAGTTCAAATACTCGACAAATTTAAACTCTTTGGCTCAAATAATCACGCAAGATAAGGATTTCTATGTATATCCTTATTGGGGTGATGTAACTGATAGTGAAGAAAAATTCTCAATTACAAGATGTGATGTTGAACTTGAATATAAGTTTGAATCAACCGCAGTGTTTATCGGCAGTATCATTACGGATAAAGGTAGTAACGCTATTGGTAAAAACTGTACAGCAACAGAAAACAATGGTAAAATGTCAGACCTTGTTACAGGCGAAGGTACAATCGAAATGATAAGAAAAACCATTGATAACAAAGTTGAAGAATTTCCAATAATGGGCAACAGAGTTATTGATGAAGACGGTGTTTGGTGCTATCAGATACCAATGAATTTGGATTATGTGACAACAGACGAATTTGGCAACTTAGTGCCAACTGATAATCCCGATAAAGGTATTGCAACAAGGGCGAGAGTACGTTTCAGAGTTAGTATTGACAATACACCTAATGATGAATCTGCAAGAAAGAGAGCTAAATACCTTGTGCCAAATAACCCAAGAATTGAAGAAGGTAGTGACATTGTTGATGCTGATTATGAGTTTGGTACAGCAACGAGAGAAGATAGTTACTGTGACTTGTTTTGGAATAAGGTATATACAGTAAAGAGTTACATACCAAAACTTCAAAAGAATGATAGTGAAACTAACAGAAAACACACAGGTATAAAGATGGTTAATCACTCAGGTGACAATAACCCAATGCCTTATAATTCATTAACAATTAAATTAGGGTTTACATATAGGTTTATCTGTATACTAACCAAGATTGTTATCAATCTTATTGAGTTTTTAAATGAGATTATCTCAGTAGTTGGCGGTGTTATTTGTCTGACAAAATCAGTACTCGAATTGCCTGCAAAAATTTTTGAGGATTATATGTGCTTCTCAGTTGGTTGGTGGGATATTTGTCCATTTGAATGGCTTGGTAGTATTTGGCGTTGGTTAATAACACCATTTACAGAACTATTGGACTTGATAACGCCACCGTGTATCGGTTTGGGTGCAAATTTCTGTAATGATGGTATAAATCCAGTCACATATTATCCTGGCTGTGGATATTTCTTGTTCAGATTATTCGCAATGCCACGAGGTTTTATTAATATGGATTGCGTATGGGAAAAAACACGTAACAATCACGAAGAAAATCAATTACAGATTTGTAGAAACGAACAAAAAACCGCTGAAGAGTGCGAATTAACACTAACAACAGCAACAAATAAGACAGCGATGTTATACAATTGTGTTGAAAACCAATTGGCTCAACAAAATGAAGCAACAAGTTTCAATTTCAATAACGATTGGATAAATGGTGTTTTATATGCCCCACTATGGCATAGAAAAATAACACCGAAGAAGTCTTTCTTTTTTGGTTTGTTTAAAAGGAGCGCAAAAGATGATTGGTGTAGTGCAGACAGAAACTACCCAAGTTTAAGACTGATACAACAATGTTCATTAAGGCGTGGTTTAGAAAAACACATTAAAAATTTTGATAATGAAAGCGTAGATTATCTGAGAGTAAGAGAATCTAACATTTGCGATGGTGAATGTCAAGAATATTACACAGAAATGAGAGGTATGAATGGTGTAATAAGACCAAAGCAGACAATGTTAGGGCAGACTGTTCATTATTACAAGGCTGTTGAGTATGACCCATCACTAATCAATGGTTCAACAGGTGTAAAAGGTAATTTTAAAACATTGTTTGCTACAGATATAGTGCTTTTAGGAAGTCTGAATGAGTGTGACATACACGGTATACCACAGTTTTTCAAAGCATTGGAAAGTACAACCTACAATATGCCAAGTGATATATTGTTCACAGATTATGATTTTATAATGACTGTGGACGAAAACGGAAATAACAAAAGATTAGATTATAAAGTTACTGATTTAGTAACGACATCCGAAATGGCAGGATGTGACTGGGGTAACCCAAATGAATTTGGTAAAGACGATGGTGGGCTGTTCTATGATATTGGCTGTAGTTCCATTGAAATGGATACAAAGAGTTGTGTAAACTTGTCACGTATCTGTGAGTTTGGTGTTTCACTCGATGAAACTAAAGAAGTTGCTGATTTGGCTCAAATTAGTGAGTCAACAAGTGACATGCAAGTGAACACAGACTCTAAATACTATGCTAAACTTGTTACTGATGGTTTTGTCTCTTGGGATGAACTATATAATCTTGATGAGAGAAGTATGTTTGCTACAATGAACGGCAACAGGCTTAAAACAAAACTGAACGAAAAGAATGGGTTAAAGGAATATGACTTCAGATACTTGTATCCTGAAAATTTTGACGGTTCTTTATATGAAATAATGAAGAGACGAACTGGTGGTTATAGTAGTGAAATAAATTATAAAAACAATTATAAGTTAGAGAGACCAAGCAATGACTATTATCTATTTAGAATGGGCAATAATCCATTCTTCTATGATAATGATGCTTCATTCCCACAATATGAAAATTCTTATTATTTCTATTTTGGTTTGAAAGCTGGCAAAACTGCTATTGAAAAATTTAATTCTAAATATTTTGCTGAATGCCAGAATGAGAATTCAGTACAAACTCAAATTGGCATAATTTCCGAAGGAAACAGCTGGTGTTCAATGAACATTACTGAGGAAGAGTTTAATAACTTAAATTCTGATGAAAGAATCTTTTATAGTAAAGCATATGTTAATGAAAACGATAAATCAGATATTATCACAGTAGAAGAGTGGCAAAGTTTGCCATCCGAAGAACAAGAAAATTATGAAGTTATATATATAAAGCATAATGACGGCTATGTTGCATTTGATTTCGGTAAGTTTGAAAATCCATATGATTTATTAATCAACGGACTTACAGTCGAAAATTTCTCATTAGAAATCAATAACATCACAGAAGAAAAAATTGTTTTAACATATAGTACAGAAAATTTACCTACCAAAATACAAAAAGGATACAAACAGGTAAAGGGTGAAAAGATTGATGAAAATGTGTATGATTACGATTCTAACGGTGAAATAATTGAAATGTTAGAAAACGGTGACTATCAAGGTGTTATAACGGATGCTAATGGTGATATAACAGAGTTTAATTTCAGAGTTGAAGGTACATATTTGGATTATAAAATCAATGCTGAAACATTTGAAGTACCAAATGACACTCTTATAAATCAATACGGAAATGATTTGAATAGTATTGCAAACGCGAGTGGTGGCTTAAACACTGAAAATGTTGAATATGTAAAAAGACAAATTGGTGGTGTTATTACAATATATAATTTAATGATGAACGGTGACTACCTCAATAATTACAGAATTGAGGTACGAGCAAAAGATGAAACCAAACTAAAAGGTGAATACAGTGGACTTACAATAACATACAAAGATGGTGTTATTGAATCAATTGGCTCGGGTTATTTGTTTAATCTTAAGCCAAATCACATATATGCTATCGGTTTGCCACAAGGAGGTATCACATATACAGTAACAATCACACAATTATGTGGTGGCATTGATAGTAGTAATGTTGTTTCAAGGGATGTATTGGTTACTGAACCATTAAAGTTTAAAATGTTCATCAATGATATTGACTATGAAATAATCAAGAATTTTGATAATTCCGATAGAACAGATGATAACACTAATACTGGTTGGAAAATTGAAGATAAAACAAATTTGGTAAATGAAAGTGATAACGATAAACATATAACCAAAGCTGATGTTAGTATGGATTTGCCTTGGTTCTATGTTGATAACATATATTTTAATGACGGCTCTATAACAATCAACAATTATGGTGTCAATCAAGATTATATAAAACGTTATTATACGATAGAAGAAATAACAAAGGGGGAATACGATTCGTTACCTGATGCTGATAAAGTTTTATTATTTGGAAGAAGCAAAGAGAACATAATTTCAACAGATGCCTATGAGGATTTGTGGGATAAGAAAAAAAATGTTTATTCTCTGGCGTATATCAAAATAGATAAAACGGAAATCATTAGTAAAGAGGAATATGAAGTGTTGCCTTCGCCTGATGAATACTCTCAAGCATATATAAACAATTTTAAGGATGATGATATTATAACATTTGAAGAATATAGAAACTTGCCTGAAGAAGGTTATTATATAAACAAAACCGATGCTAATTATCGAATTACAGAAGATTTGTATGCCAACAGTTTACCTTGTTATATATATGGCGGAAGTGAAGAGACCGTTAAATATACGCAATACAACAGTTTACCCGCATACAGGAATATAGATGACCATACAGTTTTCATTTCAATACAAGAATATGACCAACTAAACCCATCAGTTCAAAATCAATATGAGGAAGTTGAATTTTATCGTAATAAACAGGACGGTAGTTTCATAACTTTGTGGCAATGGGAAAATTTATCTCCGGCAGAAAAAGAAAACTATGATGCAAGGGCTAAAAATGGTTATAAATATTATGAAAAGGGTGATTTTGATGTAAAAAATATAGTTTTTGGTGCAGCGTATATTAATAAATTAAAAATTGATGAAAGTGGATATACTGCGTTAAGCAACAATGAGAGAAAGTATTATAATAATACTGACACTGGCGAGCCGAACTATAATTACAATAAAAGAGTTCCAAACGTTAGTGTAATAAGTACATCCGACTGGGAACGTTTGACTACTGACGAACAAAAGGAATACGAAAAAATTGTTAAAAGTATAACATTTTATGACGTAGTTTCTTTTGAAGCCGTGGTTGAAGATGAAAACTATACACTATATTGCAATACAATAGATGGCAAAAGATTACTAATCGAGACTGACATAATAGATGAAATAAAAGGAGAATTTGTTAAAACAAATGAAGTACCTGAGTTTGATTCAACTAAACAATATTATACGACCGCCATTGTTTTGTATAGAGGAACACTATACAGATTTATAACAGCACATAGTGGTGAGTGGAACTTGAATGATGTTGTTAAAAAGGAAGAAAGTCGTTTCTATTATAACTGGGTAGATAAGTACATTGTTGAAGCATTTGCCAATATTGATGTTATTGATTACACAAATATACAGGATTTTGTTAATGGTGTGAATAATGCTATTGTCGAGAGAAAAGAAGTACCATCACGTATGAAAGAGGTGTTTTATTTTAATTGTGTGGATGAGGTCAAGAATATCTCAGTAACATCGCAAACTGATAAAATGCCTTATACATCAAGAATTGTGTATCATCCTGAGAAAACAATTGAAGATGAGGACATTAATGTCTTGGACGGTAAGTATCTAAAATTGTCAAATGCAGGACAAAACTATATTGGGGACGTCACAATACCAACAATAACTTATAAAGGTAGTCCTTTATATGGTAATAGCACTACAGGAGATGAGCCATGTGTTGCACAATTTGATTGTGTTGAAAATGCGACTATAGTCGGAAAAATTGATAAAAAACCATACTCTGTTGGTATAATGAATATGGATAAATATAGTATTCCAACAGATGGGAATAAATCTTTTGAATCTGAGGAAATTCAAGGTATGCAATTTATTAAAGAAACAACTAAATTGAATCTTTTGTTTAATTTCCCATTGATTGATAAAATGATGATTGGCGATTTCAAAACTTGGACACCGTTTAATGGTTTGTTAAAATATAACGTTGAAACACCTGACATTGTTAATATGAATGGTATTGTTGCGGGATATGTTATTAATGGTAATATTGACCCAACAACTGGCAGATTTGCAAAACAAAAAATTGGTAATATTGAGATTGAACTGTCAGATAATTTGACTGATAAAACTACAACATATATTGAAAGACGTTTATTGACCGGTAGTAGTTCTGCCGAGTCACTGAATTTTACCAATTACATCGTTAAAAAAGAATATGTTAATAAACATGATAACTCTGATATTATCACAGAAGAAGAGTGGCAAGGTTTGTCACCCGAAGAACAAGAAAATTATAAAGAATACAACCAATTCGGTACTACACAATATGCGCCAATACCACAGCAAAGAGTGTCTTTGACAATCCAAGATGATAACTTTTGCGGTATAATGTTAAGTATTAAAGGTGATACCGTGATTGAAATGGAAACAGAAGTGAAAAAAGACACTGAAGGTAATGATAAGTTACTTTCGGTAAACGATTGCCATTCATATACAAGAATATCAAATTATGAAGTAGGTAGAAAAATATTAAATTTGAGAGGCGCAAATTCTAATAATGGAACGATGTTTTATATGAAAGAGGCTGAGGTTAAAAACGGACAAACATATAACCCACTTTATCCAATGAATAAAGCCGAGAAATTTCATATAAATAAAACAGACCCGTCAAATATAATAACCGAAGCCGAATATAATGCTTTATCAGAAGAAAATAAAAATAAGTATTATAATACACCATTCTATAGAATAACTGATGAGATTCATGGGGCGGTTGAACCAACAAAACCACAGAATTTTTTGTCATATCAAACAAAAGATTTGACAGAAACACACACAGAAACCAGAATGAAAAGTAAAATAGAAGGTAGAAAGGCTGACGGTACAAGAGAAATAATCGAAAAAGAAGGATATGGGAATACCGGATATTTTTATACTAATACAGATTATGACCGAGGTGATGAACATTTTCCTGTTTTTATAATAAAAGAAACAAATGATGGTGTACGTACATTATCAAATGTTTATGACTATTCTCTTGTTTTGGGTAGTATTTGCTATTTAACAAAACACTATAGGAAAGCAGAAGAAAACCCTGAAAGTCCGGCAGAAGCAAAGGCTGATAAATATCGTTTGGGTGTTGGTGTGGACAAGAATGATGAAATACCTCACCTGTGGCTGTTTAGATATGATGGGATTGATTACTGGAACTACTACCCAGATATTTATAGGGGTAATAGAATAGAAAAACACTATAGAAAACCATATTTTTTAAAAAAATATCCATATACAATAAGTGGCGAATTGTCAATGCCATATAGTGATGAATCTGAAAGTTATACAATGCCGGCAAAAATAGTAGACCCTTCCAACTTAGAAAATAAATATACTTTTACGGATATAAGTAAGAGGGCTTACGATGAAATTAAAAATTGGGTGAATATTGTTAAAAAGTATGTTGAAGGATATTATTCTTCGTGGTTATGGTTTGGATTAAAGGCTAAAGTTGTTGATATTACGGGTTTGACACACATAATGTACACTAACGAAAAAACTTCGGCTTATCAGGGCGATGAATACACTCATGAATGGTATTACGATGGTAGAAATCGTTCAAGTGAAAGTAATGAGACAATGTCATATATCTATTTACCGGATGAAGGCGAAAAAGTATTTATAAAAATGCAAGGAAGGAATAGTTCGAGCACAATGTTTATTGGATGGACTGTTAATCAATATAATGTGGAAGATGCCCCTTATCATAATCCGTTAATTTTGGACTTTGACGAAAATAATCATCCCTCAACAAAAGATTCGGCGTTGATTTTTGGGCACATAGTTGAAATGTTATCAGTGACGTTCATTTTAAGTAATGGTGAAAGAAAAAATCTTTATGTAATAGATATGTTCATAACAAATCAAGAATACCAAGACCTTAGTGATTACAAAAGACGTGAATATCTTAGTCATAATGATAGTTATAATTATTATTATCGACAAGACAGCAATAAAATACGTCAGCGAGGGCGTGGAAATTTCAAGGATATATATGGCCAATATACCGAAATTGGTGGATGGCAAAAAATTAGTGAAGAAGAATACAATGAACTGTCCAGCAAAACGTGGAAAGACCGTAATGAAAATATCATAGATTTCAATACTTATATAGTAACAGAGGGTGCTGTTTTAACAGAAGTAGGGGCAACACAACCTTAATAAGAAAAGAACAATAGTCAAATGCAAGACGAAAGAATTAGATTAAGAAAAACAGACTCTGCAAGGTCAGTAAATAGGGAGGCTTTTGTTGATGTGGAAGTACCGCGTCACACAAAGGTTTTCCCATTTACGCAAGTAAGTGATATAATTGACCAACGTATGGTTTTTGACGAAGAGCGTAAGAATTCAACCAAATATAGGCTAATTCTCACGATAAACCCTTATTGTTCTAATATTTTATTCAATACTGTTAGTGAAATAGTGCTGAATGAGGGTACTGATGGTACTGATGATAAAGGAAAACTCATTATAGCAAACGCAACAAATCCTATTAGTGTTAACGAACTTGGTGATTATACTGTAAAAGGAAAGAACAATAACATAAAAAACACAGATATGATTAGAAACACGGAATATTCAAACGGCAGTAATGGCTTTGTTTATCACTGTGGCTATGACATTTTTAATAATCATATATTGAGAAATCAAACATTTAAACTGGTTAATCGAAACAAGAATAATAGTGACAAAGACGTTTATAATACAATAATGGATTATATGCGTTATGCTGATGGTACTAATGTAAAACTTTATAAAAGAAACAGTATAGATAACCTTGAAGAGGGAAAATATAATCGTCACTTATATCTTAAGGATGATATTCTAACATATACAGATTCAATAAATGTTAATTTAACTGATAACAATGGATGGTTAGGTTTTTATAACCGTTCTGTCATACCGTCAACTGAATATGTGAGTGTTGGTGAGAGACATGGATGGGAAGACTTGTTAGTTTCAAAGGTATTCAACGGTAAGTATTTGGATAGTAAGGGTAATAAGGAAGAACACTCTGCTTGTGAATTTATCGAAATGTATCCCGACAGTAGCCTTTATTCGTTCAATCCGAAATATAACAATTTACAGAACAGGGAAGAACAGAATTGGGATATCTGTATAACTTATCCATATGAAAATGAAGATAGCCATTCGCTTACAAGGGGTGAATCAAGTGATGGTAAAAGTATAAATGCTTTGCTTTTGGCTGATTATGAGCGCACAATCGGAACGTCAGGACAGAATATTATATTGTTTAGAAGTCTTGTTAAGCACAACCTAAAAATCGGCGACAAAATCAAATTGTTTTATTATTATATCGAGGAAGGGGGAAACACAATATTTGTGGAGTTTAAAGACCGTCTTTTTGAAATAACGAATGTGGGAAATTTGGATAGCGATTATCAGGACTATTATTTCTACATCAATGATACTGAAGACATTATAGATTCGTCGATTAAAAATGCAATTTTCAGATTTATTAAGGTGGTAAATGATGTTGACTGTAAATATTATTACCGCAAATTCAAAAAATTGCCTAATTTCAGAATAAAAAAAGAAGAATTAACCAAAGAAATTGCTGAAAATAAGACGGATTTTGAAAAATATGTTAATGAAAACTGTAAATATAATGGCAAGATGTTAGATTTCAATAAAGAACAGTATCAACTCGCTTTTTCAAAAACTTCTTATAATGATAATAACACACAAGTAACCTTTACCGATAGTATTGACCTTAGTTATATAGTTGATAATCTAAACAGACCGCTAACGGAACTGTTTGTTACTATAATAAAAAGAAATAAAGGTCATAATCTGTGGTATAATAAGAATAAGAGCAATGATGACTTAAAAGAAATTGAGTTTAGCCATTGTTTTGGTGATGTTTCTTGGGGCTTGGAAGTTCATACAGAAACAAAAGACACAGAAAGAATTCGAAACATTAGAAAAGAAGTGAGAGACGCAACATTAATAACAAAAAACGATGCGTCAGAACATACACTTACAAATGATGAAGATATTTTTTATGGCGATGTCGTTGAGTTAAATCAAAACGATATGAGAGAAACTGTTTTGTCTGATGTGCAATTCAGATTCAACACAGAACAGAGAGAACATGTTTTTAATACAGGCGAAATTGATTGTAGTTTGTTCGCTTATGACGAAATCGAAAAAGATGATTATGATTATGAGAAAGACCCAAACAAGTCCTCATTTGTTGTTAAAACACATGCAAGTAATAATGATGATGAAAAGGATTTAACAAATGCGCATTTGCGTTCTGAGGGTTATTACTACAAGGCACACTATCCAATAAAAGTAAGGGAATTTGGTGCGTTAAGGCAAAATGCACATCGTGAGATTGGGGTTGCTTCATGTCGTCCTGTACAGGCTGAAGGGCTTTTCATTGAGGTAGTTAGTAATATCAGAAGTGGCGCAAATAGTGGGAATATAGCATACCTTTGTGACGATGAAAACGGTATAATGATACCGTTGGTTATTAATAGTGTGCAGAGTAGCGTCAGATTTTTGCTAAATCCTATGGAAAGAAATTCTGAGAATTATAAGACAATTTATGATATTGTTAATGGTTTGTTGTTTTCAACACACACAATTACAAAAGAAGAAGCAACTAACGGTTATACGTGGAAAGACAAAGACGGTAACGTACATATTGCTGAGATAACATACATAAATAAAAGTGGCGAAACTGATATAATAACAGAAAAGGAGTATGAAGAATTAAGTGAAGACAAGAAAAGCAATTATGAAATATATACAAATGACGAGAATAGGAAAGTTGATGATTACAGTAAACCAAGGTATATTTTAAGAATAAAAAATGTGGATATACCGAACTATGCTAATAAAATAGGCAATAATACTTATTTATGGCGTGATATACAGAACGTGGGTAACATATTAAATAGTGAAATAAAGGAATATCCGTTTGCAAATGGGCATTTCTATATAACTAACAATATAAATTTTTATTTGAAAAGACAAGACCCATTTGGCTATAATGGTTTATTGGCACAATACAAATACCCTAACGACGTCTACGGTTTCCCAAAACCTCAGTCTGTTTATGAATATAAAGATGAAATGAATGTAGTCTGCTAATGTTAAAATACCGTATAAATAGAAACAATTTCGACTATGACAAGGTTGAACTAACTGTCACTAATGTAAATCTTTATGACTTCAATGAAGTCATTGGAAATGAAGGGTATAGATATGAGGGTACTAATAGTGACAAATATTTGGCTGTCTGTGAATGTGACGATATTAGTGAATTAAATGTCAATGATATGATTGGCGTGACTAATATTATGACATTAGATTACAGTACACAAGTAGAAGACGTTCGAGAAACTGTAAGTTTTACTGATAAATTTCAAATTAATGCTTTGAATGAAGCCGAAAAAAGTTTTTCTTTCTTTATAGACAAGTATTATCCATTGGATTTCAGTAAATTCAGAAGGCAAAAAATTAGTGAAGAAGAAGATGATGAGGAAATATTTTTATTTTTGAATACGCCTCATTATTATGATATTCATGATGAAGCCGTTGTTTATTTTGAATATGACGATGCAACAACTGGCAATATTGTTAAGACTAAAAGTATTTTCCAATATTTCAATGAAACAATATTAGTAACAACAAAGAAAAAATTGGATGAAAATGAAGTACCCGAGTTTGATTCAACTAAACAATATTATAAGGACGACATTGTTTTGTATGAAGAAACACCATACAGATTTATAACGGCACATAGGGGTGCGTGGAACTTGAATGATGTTGTTGAAAAGGAAAATTTATACAACAAAATTTTCTCAGGTGACATACCTGCGGGTGCAAATTATGAAGACGAATTTGATTTGCGAGGTGTCAGTTTGTTAAGACCACAAGTTTACTTTACAGTAAATTCAACTTATGAGTTTTGGTTTGAGAAACCCACGGTACGTATAAATCTTCCACTAACAAGTAGTTTTGAGACAAATCTGTTTCAGAATGAATTATTAAATGAAGATTTTGTTGAAATAGAAAAAAAGAAAGCAATAAATCGAATAGTTGATATTGAAAAGGATGTGTACTATCCATGTGTATGTGTCAAAGAAAATAATAAAGTATCATTTGAAGACGTGTATACAATCAAGTTCAATTTACACTTCCGAGAACATAAAGGTGATAATTGGCTTGTTGAAAATGATGCTTATTGGTATGGTGTAGAGCAAGCGAAAAACGAAAACGGCGTTGGTTCAACCGGTAAGCCACATGTCAATGAAGAAATTACTAACAGTAATATATCAGACTTACTATCATTTCTTGACTTTACAAATAGTGATGTCCATTATCAAAAGAATGCACTCAAAAAATCTTTTATAAGACTATCATATTATGATTCGACAAACCCTGCCGACCAAAATTTATTAGGATACTCAACAATATTCTTTAACACCGGCGAAATGTTTGCAAAATATGCTAAATATATGGAAACTGACGGGTTTAATGAAATCAAATTTAACAATATCGGTGTTTATGATATCGATGAAGAGAAAAGTGGTATTGGCGTAGGAAGACAGATGCCAATATCAAGTGATGAAGATTTTGACCTTGAAGATTTTGAAGAGAAAAGACTTAGTTCACAGTTTGTAATAAAATCTAAGGGTACATCAAATGCTTCAAGTGAAGGATTTTATATATATTTGTGGAAAGACAATGAAAGTGCTTTGCCACAGGATATTTATATGAAAGTTGAGTTTAATCATGCAAAATATGGTAGAACAATACCGTTTATGATGCCATTCAAGGAGAATGGAGATAAAAAGGGTTTTAAAGACTTTGCGGATATTGTGTCCGACTTCGGCGGAAATGACCCTAACCCTTATGGGATGAGGAAATATAATAAGTATTCATATTTACATTTGAAATATCAATATGACAAAGAAACCTTAAAACATCGTTATTATATCGACCCCGATACTTATGGATACGGTACAAAAAGCAATGAAATTGTAATAAATTTATATGAAGCAAAAATAGGAGAGAAATAAACTATGAAAGTAATTAGTTATAATGTTTCATATGAGAAAATGATAACAAGATTGCCGGGTTTGTTTGCTTATTTGGAAGCAGACGAGTTCGGTAATATGACTTTACACAAAGCAACCGATAATTTAAATGGGTGCTATGGCAAAATAATTCAGAATATAATGTTGCCTGACGATGTTAATCTTACCGTTGGTGAAGAAACACTTTTGATGAGTGGACAAGAATACACATTTAGGACGTTGATATCCTATTACTATCAATATCGTGACAAAATTGAGGAAACTGATTCGTTTAAGGCTTTCATTGAAAAAGGTATTGGTAAAATTTCTGTTGATGACGAAATTACAGAAAAATACATAGAAACGCCATCATTCATATATTTGTCAGAAGTCAAAAGATTGTACAATGAAATGGTGAAATTAAGTAAAATGTGTGATTTCTATGAGAGGCTAAAAGAAAAAGGCATACCATTGGAAGAATATATGTGTTGTGAAATCAACCATTTCAATAATCTTGGTGGTAAAGCGGAAGATGGCTTTATGAGTTTTCTACGAAATAAAATAAGTGAGGCGGAGAATTTAGCAAACGAGTATTTTAGATACGCCTCAAACATAGAAAATGGTATGAGGTTAGATTTTGACGTTGATTTGTGTAGCACCAGCAACGATTTGGGTATAATGGACTGTTATATACAGGAATGGATGCCATATAGAAAATACTTCGTTGGTGATAAGGTCTTTTTTGATGGAAAAATTTGGGTGTGTAATAGAAATAATTCGGGTGAATATGACGAAGTCACACAAAAGGTAATCTTTCCGACAGATTACTTTGACGTTGATAATAAATCTGCCGAAGACACTATCGATATCGAAGGACAAACGGATTCAAAGATAAAAGATTTAAGAAGAATTGCCACTTACGAGAACTTAAATGATGTTGCAGAAGTTCCAGAAGAGGGTAGAGACTGGTTATTTTATTATCGCACAAAACAGACATATTATAATTCTGAAGGTTCTCCTAGTACAAGCCAAAAGATTTTAAATATCTCGACAATGAATGATGTGTTTGGTAATATTTTGTCATTGAGTAATGCTAAAAACAATATTTCTACGCCGGCAACTGGTAATGATGACTTGTTAGCGTATGGTGATTTCATCGAAAGTATTGATTGTGATAAAGGCAACCGTATAATTACATTTAAATATCATCAGGGTGCACATTTAAAGTCTAATGACGACCCAGTTATTAATTATGATGATGATGGTAATCCAATATACAAATGGAAAGATTTAGTGTGGGATGAAGATGAAAAAGTTGGTATTGTTTATACGGAACAGTTTTATTATGAAGACGGTGGCGAACTTGATGATTTGATAAAGGAAAACATCAAAGTGTATGTGAATAATGAAACAAATGACATTATCACAGAAGAAGAGTGGCAAAGTTTGCCATCCGAAGAACAAGATAATTATACTGTAAAAGTTTATAAGTTTGATAAATATATTAATGGTGAATATGATAAAGAGTTAAAACATTATAAATTTGAGTTCATAACTTCAAATAATTCAATAAGTTATGTAAAAACAGTTTCAAACCAAGATGCTTTAATAAAAGAGAATTTGGCTGACTTCAACCGCATACGAAGTGATTATGATGAGTTCATGGAAAGTGCTTTGATACGCCGTGATTATTTCAATGGTATAACGTATGCGCCAACAAAAGAAATAAATGTAAAAATAGACAGAGGTTCAACATCGGCATTTCAAAAGCACATTGCCTTTGGTGAAATCAAAACTTTGGAAGATATGTTGGAGTACCAAAATGAATCATTTTTTAGGATAACCAATGTATAAAAAGCCATTATATCATATTTATGACTGTATGGATATACCTTGATTTTTAAGTTCGAACGAATTATAATTATAACAACAATTAAAAAAGTAAAGAAATGAACAATACATATGGAAATGTAAAAAGTGCTGTAATCAACCCGGAAAACGATGTTGAAATATTTTACCACTATAGACCGACATTAAACAGTGAGGACAATTCATATAAAGATTTCATTAAAATTGAGAATGTTTCAAGCGTTTTCAAGACAGTAAACATTTCTGAAAGTTCAAAAAATTCCAACGATGAGGACTTTCCTGATAGGACATTACCGGGTATGTATAATTTGTCTTTACCTGTTGATATTTTTGGCAGAAAAGGTTTTTACACCATATATATAAGACCAAAGGAAATTTACTGTACAATTAAAGATGTCGGTGCACTGGGTGCATATCCTGAAATAAGTGGCATTGTTCTTGATATGAACGAAATTGATACGCAGAGAGAGATGTTTGGTGCTGATAATTTAACCGGCTATCGTGTTGAATATTTATCTTATGAAGGGCAAGAGTTAAAAAGACAAGATTTTTATCGTCTTATTACAAGTAGCAACTTTGCTGAACCAATAACGCAGAATTTAACATCAGCAAACACAAATGCTAACGCATATCGTTTTAATGAAAGCGGTTCATTGAGCTTTATAACCCTTTCACCAAGCACAAGTCCAAGTTTCAAGCCAAATTCAACCCCATTTATTGGTGTGCCAAACCAAAGGATTATAATAACCAATACAAAGTTTGACCCTGTTTGCGTGAGAGTTGAGATTTGTGAAAATGATTTTGATACACTTGCAACATCAATTGATGGTAACCAAATCAGAATGTTGGATAATGGTATTCTCACAACATATAACGAAGACTTTGAGATTTACAAGCAGTGGGAATTCTACACATTAAAGGACAATTACAATAAGAATGCGCGACTTGAAGTTAAGGCGTTGAGAAATGATAATATTGATTCTTCTGTTGATGCAGATGAAGTATTTAGTAGGTAATATCGGAAATGGAGAAGTATACAAAACATAACAGTAACTATATTAGAACCAAAAGACACCAAAACCTAAAAGACGGTTCAACTATATTTGAAAGGGATTGGGTGACTATTGGCTCACAACTGCATTTTGGCGCAGGCAAAACACCATACTATACCAATGGTAATTTTATATTCACCACGTCACCAACACCTAATTATCAAAAAAAGCATAAAAATGGAAAAACTTTAGGTGAATGGAACTATAGAGATGTTGAAAACGCGACTAATGAGATAAATAATATATGTGTTGATGAGTATACTGAGGATATAAGAACTTTTGTTTACTATGGTTCGTGTGTAGAATTAATACGCTCTTCTGTTGAGCATATCATCAATACGTTTCCTGGCAACATTACATTGTCAACTGACCGATTGATACTGCCACCAGAAACACCGTCAGAAAATTATGAATACATTGAAGGACATATAATTAATAACCCCTTTCAGATTGATTTAATAACCACTGACGTGGAGTTAGGTAAAGAAGATAACCCACTAAGATTTTTGTCTTATTCATATAAGGATTATACAATAAACGATTATAAGATTACTTCATATGTGGTTGAATGGAAAGACGACTATGATTATGATTGTCCGAGAAATAATGACTATGAAATAAAAAGGGACTATGTTGTTAAAGTAAATATTAGGGATACAGAAGAAAATGAACACATTTTGTTCGGATATAAATCCGGCAATAATATGATATTTTGTTATAGAGGTGATAAATTAGAAATAAAACCTTCAAAAGAGCATATTGACAATTATTTTGTCTCATTGAAAGGATTTGAAAAACAACTGCTTTATAAACAGTCAAAACCTTTATATACGAGTGTGTTTATTACACCACAAGAAGAGGAATGGGGATATTCTTTGATTAAACGTGCTTATACTTGGCCGAGCAAAGATTATTGTATTGACATAACCTCCACACAATATTTGACATTTTTGGATAACCTCACAGAAATGGCGACCATATACGATGAAGTTTCTACTGATAATGTGTGGAGAAGAATGACACATGAGGCAATTAAAAACTACGATTGGACTTATACAAGAGAGTACGAAGAGGGTGAAGAGGAAGATAATATTGATGGCGGCGAAAGAATGCGCAAAGTCATCAATGTTATTGGTAGAGTTTTTGACGATATTAAACTTTACATAGATAAAATCAAACTCAATAACAGAATTACATATAATGGTGACCGAAACATTCCAAATGCACAGTTAAGTGATAAGTTGGAATTAAGTGGATGGGAAGTATTTTCGACAATACCTGTTTTCTTTGAAGAAGATAAAACTGTGACAAAACCAATTAGTAATCAAACGCTTGAAGGTGTTGGCGATTGGTATCCGACTAAGGAGTGTGCGACAACAACTGTTGCTGACGTTGATGTGGAATTTATGAGAAGAATGATATTATCTTCAAAGAGAATTTTGTCAACAAAGGGTACGAGAAATGCCATTGGTATGGTAATGGGAATGTTTGGATATTGCGAAGAAAAAGACTATACAATCACGGAGACATACAATACTGTTACGCCAAAAAAATATGACGACCCATTTGAAATAACCGAAAGTGCTTATGAAGAATTGTCTGACGAGGCGAAAGCAAATTATGAACTATCAGGAAATGTGTACAAACACAAGACTTTATCTTTCGGCGATAAAATAGTTGAACTTAACTATAAGAAAGAAAACGAACTATTATATGATGAAGATGCGTCAGGCATTCCTGTTGGTTCATTCATCGAGTTTAAGGAGAATAACAATACACTCACGCCGGTGTCATATCTGATACCATTTTATGATTGTCGTAAATTTTACGACGGTAACTTTTGCTTTCAAAGTAAAGGTGGATGGTCATACAACAGTAATGATATTGTGATTAGTGAGATAAATGATTACGCTTGGGAAGAAACCGTTTCATATTTAAGAGTAGTGTCAGATATTGAGGGCTTGCTTAGTGTCAATGCCAACGAGGTTAAAAATGGTGATATATACTATGTAGTAAATTTAGGCGGAATTGCTAACTATACAGAGAGTGATTTAGTTAAAAATAAAATTAGTAATTTCTTTGTTTTAGTTGATGACTTTAATCCTGAATTGTTTGCTTCGTGGGTTTCATTAGATATGACTAAC
>AUXO018645171.1_pt1 | contig 23447 bp, 24 predicted proteins | sample 768731 | NCBI WGS metagenome assembly AUXO01 (sample SAMN02715735, study PRJNA202380) | gut metagenome | biome: sheep rumen | host: Ovis aries | place: New Zealand: Palmerston North | reverse complement strand
GTATCTCCTGTTTTTGCAGCCATAGCAGCTACTAATTCAGCTTTGTTCATTTTTGTTACCTCCTAAGTTTTAATGTTGTAGTTCTCACTACCATTACTATTATTCTCCAAAAACTATAAAACTCCTTTTTTATTTTTATTATTTTACTAAAACACTTGTATTTTCATCAAATTTGTAAGATAATATATATGGAAAGTTTTGTGTAAAAGCACTTCTACTACAATTATGGAGGAATTATATGAAATATATTGATAAGTTTTTAAAGAAATTAAAAACAGATCGAAATACGTTTGCTACTTGGATTTTAACTTTAGCATCTTTATATATTACAATTGATAGAATTGTTGAAATCATCTTTATCGCAGCAACCGGAATGTATGTTGATTACTGGGGCCCATTTAAATATACTCTTGCAATTGCCTGTCCAGTATTTGCATTCTTTTTCTCTTTTGCATCCAAATTTATGACAGAAAAGGATACAAAGATTAAATTTGTCCACATATATGTTATAGATGTTTATATAATCATAATTTCGATGTTTATACAATGGATATGTCACCTTGGTTGGTTAGCTTTGATATGTGTTCCTAATTTCAGCTTCATAATTGTAACATTTTACGATTTAATTAAACCAGCAATGTCTGCCGTTGCATGGTATATTCCAGTAATAACATTCTTTGGAGTATTTAAGTTTTTACACATGAAAATACAAGATACAAAATTGATTAGGGACTCTATCAAAGACTATGGCGGTATTGATTTAACCCCACATAAAGAAGGAACAGGTCCTTATTCATGTGAGATATTCCTATGCAGAAATAACAACACTGGTAAAAATATTAAAATTCCAGAACACATTAGATATGAATCAACATTGGTTGTAGGTACATCTGGTTCTGGTAAAACATCAATGATATTTGAACCATTAGTAGCTAGAGATTTTGAAAAGAAATATTTGATGAGAGAAGCATCAAAAGAGATGGCATATACAGCACTTAGAACTGGTTTAGCTTCACTTAATTCACCTTATTCAAATGAACAAATTAATAATAATTTTAGCTTAGAAATGTTGATGCCTTCTACATCAAAAGAAAAACTATACAAAGCTTATATGAAAAAACTAATACTTGATGACTCTGGTAAAGAATTTGCATACAAAACATTAGGACTAACATATATGGCACCGGATATTGAAACCATCAAAAAAATGCAAGATGTGGCCAAAAACTTTAATCATAAGTACACAATCATAGATCCAGATGATCCTAATTCAATTGGACTTAACCCATTTGCATTTGATGATCCAGTACAAATTGCTATTACGATATCTTCTCTATTAAAGAGAATGTACACATTCGAAGTATCTGGCGAAGGAGATACAATGATTACAGAAAGTAGTTATACAAAAAATATTTCCGGACAGGCTGTCGAAAATCTATCAATTATACTAAAGGTTGTTTATCCTGAGATACATGGAGGTGAGATTCCTTCATTAGAAGATTTATTAGATGTATTAAACAATCATGATGCACTACTACCATATTTGGACTATTTAAGACAAAACGAAGAATTGGCTAAAAAATATAAATATCAAATTACATATATTTTAAAAAACTTTATTAAACCAGACCAAAAGCAAAAAGAAGAATTAACAAAGCATTTAATGCCTACAATTGCTCAACTTGATAGTTTATTAAGATATCCCGGTGTAAGAAGAATTGTATGTAACAAAGAACAAAATTTAGATTATAATAGAGTATTAAAAAATGGAGATATTGTTTTCTGTTGTACTAGACATAGTTCACTAGGAGCATTAATGCAGAAATCATTTGGTTTATTCTTCTTATTGGTAATGCAACAAGCTGTTATGGGAAGACCTGGAAACGAAAAAACACGTACTCCTCACTTCTTATATATTGATGAGTTTCCTCCATTTATTTGTAAAGCAACCGAAGATATGTTTACTCAATATAGAAAATATAAAGTTGGAATTATTGTTTCAGCTCAAAACCTATCACAATTAGGAGTTGAAAAAGGTAAAAACTATCGTCAAACAATTCTTGCAAATTCAGGAACAAAAATTGTTTTTGGTAATAATACACCAGAAGACGATGATTGGTGGGCAGAAGAATTTGGTGAGAAAAGAGAGTGGATGTTTAAACATGACTACCATACAGATAAAACAGCTTACGATGAAAACTTTAAAGATATTAGATGGGGCTGGAAAGAGAACTATACTCAAGGAAAAGTTCAAAGAATTCAATTTCATCAAATCATTTATAAAACCAAAGATGTTAAAAGAAAAATGTCTATAGGTACTGGTCAAGTAAACTTCCTAGAAGATAAATACAAAGAAAAGAAATCATCTAAAGCATACAATTATACAAAATTTGCTTCAGGAATTAATAATAGTAGCAATTCAGACAACGTCGAAATAATTAAAAAAGAAAAATTTGATTTAAGAAATATAAACTTTACCGAAGATCCAAATAGCTCAAAAGATATGGATCCAATCATTATGAATAAACGTGGAATTCATTTTAGACATGAAGAAGGCGATGCAATTCAAAGATTAAACATGAAAAATGCCGCACAAAATAATTCTAATAATGATAATAAATAAAAAAAAATCATATGGAATCTATCCATATGATTTTTTTTTATTAGCTTAATATTTTCAAATCAACATTAAGTGCTTTATATCTTCCGGTAGCAGGATCCATAACAAATTCAATTAGACTCTTTGATAACGATGGCTCATTTTGTTTTAAATCAGTTGTATAATAAATCTTATATTTATCAGAAAATGAGTTTTTAGTAACTATTTCTTTAAATACTTCTACAGTATGCATGTCATCTTCACAAACAAGAATAAACTGTGGAAGAGAAATAAAACCTGAATCACCAGGAACATAGTTATTATAGAAATCTTTGTACAATCTCATTCTCTTTTCAAATAATTCTTGCCAATTCTCGCCTCTCCTTGCAACTTCAAATAATAAATTAATCTTTAAATTATCTTTTTCTAATTTAACTAAGCCATGAGCTTTTAGAGATTTCTTAGCTGATTTAGCAACTATTTCTGGTTTCACAACATAATCTTTAAAACTACTTACTTTTCTTTTATATGCTAACAATACTTGATTACCGGCTAATCTTTTCTTAATCATTTGCACAGTCTTGGTATTATCTGTTGGTTGCCAATTACATTCTATCTCCCTTGAATTAAGTAAATACTTCCCCATTTTTTCCATGCAGTATACTCTATAAGCACCTTTTCCGTTTTCTGAACCAAAATAATATCTAGTTAGAATTTTTGATTTTACTAATTGATCTAATTTATTTGTTAACTTTTCTTGAGACTTAATATCAAAATTCTTCTCTAATAATAATTGATAAATTTGACGAGATGTTACAAACTCAAATCTATTAACAATATTTAATATTTCAAAGTGAAGGTCATTTATTTGTCCTAAATTTATCTTTCGTATTATCTGATTAATAGAAACATATCCATCCTTTCCATCAAATACTTTAATCTCTCCTTCACGAATTGCAAATGGAGATACGGTAGTCTCTATTTTAGCATCTTCTACCATCTCAAATACTCCTCCTTATAATTTATTCTAATCAGATTTAAACTATTACCAATTTAATCTTTTTCTTTTCTTTGATTATCTTTCGAATTAGGACTTTTACCTTTTGACCATATTCAAAGCCTTCTTTATATTCTGCAAGTCCCACCAAATTTGGTAACAATTCAATAAATATACCATCTTTGTTGGTGTTGACATCTTTAACTATACCATCTACAATCATTTTTTCCTTAAATTGTTGTATATTTTTATCCCAATCACCTAGTAGCTGTTTATATGTTAATACAACTTTACCTGAGTCACGATCTATAGATTTAATCATCACATCTATTTTGTCTCCCACTTTGAATCTTTCCTCAGGTGTTCTAATTCTAGAAACAGAAATATCTTCAATATGTAATAAAGCAACTACACCACCGCCAATTTCGATAAATACGCCAAATTTTCTAATGTTTTTAACTATTCCTTTGACAATCATTCCTTCTTCTAGTTCATTCTTTATCCACTCTAGCGCTTCTTTTTCAACCGCCTTCCTAGATAAAATAAAATGTGTATCGCCTTCTATACTTTTTATTTTAAATTGAACATATTGATTGACTTTATTTCTACAAATCCTTTGATGAGAAGTTATATCACTTGTATTAATTTCTACCTCTTCTCTTGGAATGGTACCAGATATGCCATTTCCCAAATCAACATGTAAATTATAATTTTCATCACACTCTGTTACCTTTGATTGAATAACCGAACCATTCTTAAAGGCATCTTCAATCTCTTCAGCAGAATAGTGACAATCACTTTCTTCCCATCCTTCTGGAATAAATTTTTGATATTCCATGAAACTCTCCTCTTTTGTACATCGTATATATTACTATATTTTTATCATAAAAACAAAAAAAAATATATACTTTTTTGTTTTAAGTTAAGATTTTTTTTACTTCATCATTCGAAAGCTTTCTCCACTCTCCTATTCTTAAATCTTTTACTGTTAAAAATCCAATTTGTGATCTGTGTAGTGCTTCAACTTTTTTACCAATCGCTTCAATCATTTTTCTAATTTGTCTATTTTTTCCTTCATGAATTGTTATTTGAAGTCTTGAACGATTTTTCTCTTTATCTATTTTTAAAATTTTCACCTTTGCTGGCTTGGTTTTATAATCATTATCAATTATCACACCTTCTTCTAAACTTTTGATATCATCTTGTGTAATAATTCCAATAATTGTAACATTGTATTTCTTTTCTATTTCATGCCTTGGATGAGTAATCTTATTTACAAATTCACCATCATTAGACAAAAGCAAAGCTCCTGAGGTGTACATATCAAGTCTCCCTACTGGAACTAACCTTTCTGAAATATTAATTAAATCGAGTACAGTATCTCGATTAAATTGATCCTTAACGGTAGTAACATATCCAATTGGTTTATTAAGTAAAATATATAGTTTTTCATTGTTGAGTGAAATTTTTTTATCATCAAATAATATCTCGTCTTTAGAAGTATCTACCTTAGTTCCTAGTTGATTAATAACAACTCCATTTACCTTTACTCTTCCATCTAAAATATATTGTTCACATTTTCTTCTAGAATCAATTCCACTATTTGCTAAAACTTTTTGTAATCGTTCTTCCATGCAGCCTCCTGTTTATATACTAACATTCCCAATAATACTTTTAAAATATTCTGGCAATTCTGCTTTTAATTTCATTTTTTCTCCGGTTATTGGATGAGAAAATTCTATTTCATAACTATGTAACATTTGCCCTCTCACGTTAAATTTATTATTACCGTTTGAATATACAAAATCACCAATTATTGGATAACCTATATGTGATAAATGAACTCTTATTTGATGTGTTCTTCCTGTTTCAATCACCACCCTAAGCAATGTCATATCTTCATATCTTTTTATTACACTAAAATGTGTAATTGCTTCTTTTCCATTTCTATCAACTGCCATTTTAGTTCTATCTTTAGTACTTCTTCCAATTGGCATATTAATAGTTGCTTCATTTTCTTTTACTACACCTCTTACAAGTGCAATATATGTTTTTTTCACTTGATGGTTTTTAATTTGCTCACTTAGGTTGATATGTGCTTTATCATTTTTGGCTATAATTAGAATTCCTGAAGTATCCTTATCAATTCTATGAACAATTCCTGGTCTAATTACTCCTCCTATCCCAGATAGATCATTTTTACAATATGCCATAATAGCATTAACTAAAGTTCCATCTTCATTTCCATTTCCCGGATGAACGACTAAGCCTTTTTGCTTATTAATAACAAGAATATCTTTATCTTCATAAATTATATTTAAGGGAATATCTTGAGGAACAATATTTATCTCTTTTGGTTCTGGAATATTAATTATTACTTCATCACCTTCGCAAGCCTTATATGAAGCTTTGATAGTCTTACCATTTACGGTAATCTCCCCCTCCTTAATAAGTTTAGAAACCATTTCTCTTGAGACATCCTCTAAACTATCACCTATTAACTTATCTATTCTTATACCTTCATTTTCCTTAGATATAATAATCTTCATTTTTTACTTCTCCCACTTACTTTTAGAAATGTCTTTAGTAAAAAATAGTTTTAACATAAAAGCCGGGATAGCCATCATTCTAACAATTCTTGTAGGTTGTCTTAATAGTCTCCAAAGCCACTCCATACCAATTTTTTGAATCCACATAGGAGCTCTTTTTATATTCCCGGCTTCATAATCAAAAGTTCCACCTTGGCCAGCTGCAACATCTACTTTCAATTCTTTCTGATGTGCTATAATCCACTTTTCTTGTCTAGGAGCACCTAGTGCAACAAAAAGAATATTGGGCTCCAACTCATTTATCTGCTTAATAACTTCTTGCTCCGAATCCTTTTCAAAATATCCCTCATGATACCCAACAATCTTTAAATTAGGATATATTTTTTCCACATTTTCTTTTGCTAATCGTGGAGTATCATCCTTCCCACCAAGAAGATATACTGTATAGCCATTTTTTTCGGCCATTTCTAAAACTAATCTAAAATATCTTTGGCCAGGGATTCTTTTTTTGAATGGTTTTTTAGCTTTTTTCCCAGCCCAAATAATACCAATACTATCTGGCGTAGCTAGTTTAGCTTTTTTTAAAATATCAAAAAACTCTTTATCTTTTTGTGCTTGCATAACAAATTCAACATTAGGCGACGCTATAAATGTACATGTTTTATGACTATCTTCGATAAGATTCTTGGTAATTTGTTGAGCTTCCTCCTCGGTAATATTATCTATATCTACTCCAAATACTTTAACCGTATCTCTCAATTCTTTTCCTCTCTATTTTAAATTATCTATTCTTTCCTTCTGTATTTTTTTTATATCTTTATCTATTTTTCTTGAATGAATTATTAGTAAAACAACTTCTGCTGTCCATCCAACAATAAACAAAAATCCTGCAAATGTAATTGTTATATTTAGTGGAATTATAAAATAGTAATAAATCTTTCTAAAAATACTTCTTTCCAATATGTATATTAAACTTGCAGATAAAAGGATACAAAATACAATTTTAGAAGCTTTTGTCATATTCTTATTATGATAAATACCAAAATAAATCAATATTCCCATAAATATGATTATTCTTACAAAATCCATAATATTAAAAATATAGTGAGTTGTTTTAAGTTCATATATAGGATTCTTAATATAAATATTATTCAACAAAAAATCTACTAAAAATATGCAAACAATTACTGCTACATACTTAGCTATTTTTTTTACCATTATTATTCTCCTTTTACTGCTTTTGGAGCTTTTTTATGAAATAAAACAAAATAATTATTTTCATCTCTATGAATTTCTTCATAATTACTATCTTTTTCTAATGCTACTGCTAGCTTAGTTACTGGTGCTACCAACACGTAATTCACATCATATTCTTGAAATTTGGTTTCATAATTATCATATAGACTAGCAATATTTAATGAATCTATAAATATATCTTTGCCTTTAGGATTATCCTCTGTTTTGTTAAACTCAGGGGTATATAAATCACATCTTGAATCTATAAATACTGGTACTCCTCTATATAACATATAACTACCATAATTATATTCATTATAGACTCTCATCTCTGTAACATCACAGTTTTCCAATATCCAATCACACATTTCAACAGGATATGATTGATGATCAATATATTCATCTTTAGCTTTCTCTTCAAATTGATCATAAGAAATATATCCTACCAATACACAAATCAAAACAGAGCATAAGATAGATGAACAAACCGTAACTAATTTCTCTTCAAATTTTTTATCAAATTTGATAAAGAAACTATGAATTAGTTTAACAAGAACAATTGATCCAAAAAGAACATACATTGAAACTTGTCTTTTCATTTTCAACGCAAGAATTGTTAAACCACCAACCATAAAGAAGTCTGCCAACTTTATTTTTCTATCTGTTAGTAGTAATAATCCAAAGAATACAACAAAAGATATCATAAAGTCCGTATCATCTATTACAGTTAAAGGTAAATGCTCGTTTATATGTTCTGTCGTATTTCCTTGCATTGTTTTGTATACATATGTATATGCACCAGTTCCTGCAGGATTTGCAAATCCTGTAAAAGCTGCAACAATCATCACAACAATTAATAATAAAACTTTATGATTGGTCTTAATTATTAATTTATATGGTTCAGCTTCCCTTTGTTTTTTTCTTCTTGCCAATTTAGCCAATTTTTTTTCATTTAAGTCTTCTATCTCTTTTGTAAAATCTTCTTTATTTTTTATCCACTTTGTTCTCTTACATATTTTCAAAAATACAATTTTAAAAGTTTCTGAAACAACATTACAATCTAACACGAGTGATATAAAGTATTCACCAATATATGGTAAAAATAACACAAAATAAAATGGAAATACTGCGCAATGTAGATTAGTTATTAATAAAGGAATCAATACTAGCATTATTGCATATATTATCTTTGGTTTTTCTAGGAATTTTTCAATAAAATAAACTGTCCAAACAAATAATATAAAAGTTATTAATTGAGCTCTTGCTGCTATAAATGGTTTCATCATATACATTGCAAACATCGTAATTCCAAAGGAAACTGGTTCGTTCTTAGATATTTTAGTAGAAACAAAAAACAATGATAATCCCAAAAGAATACATTGAATTATTGTAGCCACATAAATTCCATCCCATGAGGCCACTCTATAAACTAAATATGAACCTAAATCATATAACCAATGTGGGTATGTGTATGGTAAATCATGCCACGAATACATGTCCTTTGTCAAATCTCCAACCCCATTTTCGAATAGGTATTGTCCAATTTTAATGGTATAAAAAGTATCATTTTGCAATGTTTTAGGTGTAATTGATGCACAATACACAGCAATACAAATAATTGCAATAATAGTAAATATAATTCTTGATTTTTTATTCTTCATCTTATTTCCTTCGTCCTTTTAGAATATTCGAATTATATCAAACAAATTGATTTAATTCAATAAAAAAAGGTTCTTTTATATTAGTATAATATAATAAAAACCTCGAATATTAATGTTAAAAAAAACGTCGGTTCACAAGATATTTACAAGTGAATCGACATTATATAATTTGCTAAAATTTATATAAATTAATCACGTTAATATGATTAAATTATATCATATTATTCATCATCTTCTAACTCATCATCAGATTCTTCAATTACTTCCATACTAGCAATAGATATTTCATATGCTACTCTTGTCTCAGTAGTCCCATCTTCAAATTTCTTTTCATAAGTTCTTGATTGAATTCTACCTGTTATTTTGATTTCGGTTCCTACTTCAATATTTTGACAAAATCTTGCATTTCTTCCCCAAGCTATACATGGAATATAGTCTGATTTATTATAAGCTCTATTTACTGCTAGAAGAATATCTGCTATTTCTCTTCCAAATGGAGTTTGTCTATAGATTGGCTTTTTACATATATAACCAATTAACACAATCTCATTTGTTACCTCTCCCTTTTTCTCAGATGCTTCTTCCTCACCTGTTTCATCATCTTTTGCTTCAATTTCTTCTTGTTCTTTGACTTTATCATATTCTTGAATATCTTTAGCAAACACAGTTAACACTAGTCTGTTTTTTTCATTCTCATAATTATTGTAAGATCTAAATTGTCCATCTACAATAATTTTGTTTCCTATAGATAAGTCAAAGTTAGTTAATAATCTTTCTGACACTGTAATCGGAATTATATCTGCTGTATCGCTTAATCTCATAACCTCTAAATCAAATAGATAAAATTTTTCACCAAATGTCTCATGGCTCAATCTTTTATCACTTGCAACTTTACCAATTAAAGTTGCGCAATTGTTATCTGCATAGTTCGTATTCACCTTTTTTCCTCCCCTTGTTTCCTATAAGTTTATCATAATGGTGCCCTTTTTCTTTTAAAAACATCACCATTATAACACACTTTTTATCCTTTGTCTACATAAAAATTGTACATTTTAGCTATTTTTAGCACTTTTTCGTATATTTATCAATCAATATCAATTAATTAATAATCAGTTTACATTAAATTATTGAACACAATTCTCATCTTTTTCATAATACTTTGTACCTAACATGGTATCTGGCAAGTATTGTTGCTCTACAATATGCCCTGGATAATCGTGTGGATACTTATATCCTTCACCATATCCAAATTGTGACATTCCTTCTGCAGGAGCATTTCTAATATGCATCGGTATACTTCCGGTATCTTTACTTGAAACATCGGATAATGCTTTGTTTATCGCTAAATAAGATGCATTAGATTTTGGCGATGTTGCTAAATAAACCACCGCCTCCGCTAATATTATTCTAGCCTCGGGCATTCCAACCATCGAAACAGCTTGCATTGCAGAATTTGCAACAACTAACGCATTTGGATTTGCCATCCCAATATCTTCAGCACTACTTATTACTATCCTTCTTGCCAAGAACATTGGGTCTTCTCCAGCATTTAAAGCTCTTGCTAGATAAAAAATTGCTGCATCTGGGTCAGAACCTCTAATAGATTTGATAAAAGCGCTTATATTATCATAATGACTGTCTCCAGATTTATCAAAATATGCTTTTCGCTCAATGAAAGACTCTTTAATAATCTCATCTGTTATTTCAATATAACCTTCTGCATTCATTTTAGTGGTCAATACTGCTACTTCTAAACCATTTAAAGCTGTTCTAACATCACCATTTGATACCTCTGCAATCTTTTTTATAGTATCATCAGATATCTTTATTTTATAGTTTCCCAATCCATCTGGATTTTGAATCGCATTTTTAACAATTTTTACTATATCCTCATCTTTTAATGGTTCAAATCTAATTACCATAGAACGAGATATCAAAGCTTTATTTACTTCAAAGTATGGATTCTCAGTTGTTGCACCAATTAAAATTACAGTACCATCTTCAACAAATGGTAATAAAGCATCTTGTTGTAATTTATTAAACCTGTGAATCTCATCAATAAATAAAATACATTTTCCTGTCGGATTTAAAAAAACATTTTCAGCTTCCGAAATTGTATTCTTAATATCTTGAACACCTGCTGTTACAGCATTTAATTGAATAAATTTATATTTAGTTGTTTCACTTATTACTTTAGCAAGTGAAGTTTTTCCACATCCTGGTGGTCCCCATAAAATCAAACTTGAAAGTCTATCAGCTTTAATTGTTCTATATAATAATTTGTCTTTTCCTACAATCTCTTCTTGTCCTATAAAATCCTCTAACTTTTTTGGTCTAACTCTATAAGCTAGTGGTTTATTATCATCCATAACTAACACCTTAAATAACTACTTTGATAATAAAGTTAATCCCTTTTTAATTAATTCTTCAACAGATACATCTTTATTAGCAATTTTTTCAAATGCCTTTTCAATATCCTTTTTGTTATATCCTAAAATTTGAAGTGCTTGAATAGCGTCTTGACAATTCTCATTATCTATTATAACAGGTGAATCCTCTGGTGCTTTAGCAATTGCCTCCTCTGTTTTTATTTTATCTTTTAACTCTAGTATTATTCTTTGTGCCGTCTTTTTACCAACACCTGGTATCTTATTAAGAACAGCTACATTATCTGTAATTACAGCTAGTGCAAAACTAGACGGATCCATATTTGATAATGTTACTATCGCTGATTTCGCACCAATTCCACTTACTGAAATTAGCAATTCAAACATTCTTAATTCTTCTTTAGTTAGAAAACCATATAAACAAACACTATTATCTTGCATAACATGATAATAAGTATGTAATTTGACAACATCCCCGACATTTCCAATATTTTGGATGACAGGCTCAGTTACATATATTTTATAGCCAAGCCCACCAACATCAATTACTACAAAATTTGTGCTTATTTCATCTAATATACCTTTTATATACGCAAACATTTACATCCTCACAAAAATAAATCTGAAAATATATTAGCAAACATTCGTTTGTTTGTCAATATAATTTTTCAATTTTAACGGAAACCTCCTCCGGCCTCCGCCTCCTCCGAAGGAGCCACCGCCGCCTCCGCCAGATGAATAGCCTCCGCCACCACTTGTGTATGCAGCTTGAGCACTCTTGGCGTTTGCTGTTCCTCTGTATGAAGTATCATGAATATAAATAATTGAATTATATGATTGATAGTGACTTTCTTCAATTAAGTTAGGATATAGGTTCTTAAAGTCTTTAGCAACTTTATTAGCTATTCCTAATATTTGAGCTATTATTAAGTACTCTTCTAATAGATGTACTTGCAATGGCTCTCTATCTTTAATCATTGAATATTCTTCCAAAAACTTTTTTAATCCTGCTATTTTAATAGCTTCTTCTTTTAACTCTGGAGTAGAATAATATTTCTTTCCATCTTGAGTAACTAGGTTTGCGTAAACCATATTAGTTCTTTCTTCTTTTATGATTTTCTTAAACCAATTTACTACTCGACTATAACTTGTTCTACACCATTTTTCAAATTCTTTGTTTTCTAATATGCCATCAACACTAGATTCTTTTAACATTTTATATAATTGGCGCTCATATTCATTATTAGTATCCAAATCGCCTCGCATATCTATATTAGTTAAAAGCTTACGTCCTTTTTCTACGGTATTAATTCCAATTTTCTCATCTTTTAACCATTTTAAAACAAAGGCACCAATTAAATCATTGGTATTTTTGATAATACCATATTGCATTGCAACAAAATATATTTTAAAAATATCACCATTTAGAGGAATATCTCTATAATATGAAAGCTCAGATTTTTTAGGAAGTTTTCTTCCTTCTTTTCCAAATCTGATAACTTTATTCTCATCTCCATAATATGCAGCAGCAGCAATTATTGCTATAAATGAAACAAAAATTGTTGCCATTCCGGCTACAACTGCAATTATTTCTGCTCTATCTTTTCTTTTATATTTTTTTGCACCCTTCTCAGCCATATTAAGATAATACTCTGAATCATAATCCAAATCATTTTTAGCTAATGGAGCAAAATCTTGTGGTAAATAGGCTAATATAGTCATATACTCATTTGATTCAAGTGGACCGTCAGAATTCATATAAATCACACCATCAGCCACATAGCAAGCTCCACCATAGTTACCATATCCATAAACATCTGTAGTTATTGGAAGTGGATAATTATCTTTTTTAATTACTATACTTGCACTTTCAATTGTTGTTGAAAATTCATATGGAATTAATGTCCAATAAATCATTTGGTTATCTGTTAGATTTGAAATAAAATCTGTTATTGTGTAATTAGCTATATATATTTTAGTACCATATGAACTAATTCCCCAACACAACTCAACACCATTAGATATTGTGTTAATACCACATTTATTTTTCTTTCCATCAAAGCTAGCACTTGTGTTCCATTCTCCAATATTATTATATGAATGGCCTGTCTCATCAGTTACATATAAATCTGTAATTGTAGAATTTCCCAAATTATAATATGGATGATATACTTCCGTTCCTTCACCCTCTATTGTGTAGCAATTCCACTTTTCTGTAACTAAAGCATTACCACTATCATCAATATTAATTTCTAAGTCAATTGATCTTATACTATTTGCATTAGAAATTGTTGCAATACATATAAGCACTACGAAAGAAGCAATTATAAGCGATACTTTCTTCATCATATTCATATCCCCCTTATTTATAAACAAATAATTGGTATCTCCATCGAAATACCAATTATTCTTTTTAATATGTTGTAATAGTTATGTTTTCAATAATTACATCTTTCACAGGTTTATCATTACTATTGGTTTCAACTGCAGCTATTGCATCTAAGACATCTAAGCCATCATATACTTGGCCAAATACAGTATATTGCATATATAAACTTAAGTATCCACCATATTTCTTATATTGACTCATCAATGTAACTGGAAAAGATGAACCCCAAAAGCCGTTATTCTTTTCAGAAAATTTGGCTTGAGTAATAAAAAATTGACTTCCAATACTATTTGGTAGTGATGACATTGCCATACATAATGATCCTCTGTATGGTACTAGTTCATAATCTACTTCAGGGCCAAAACCTTCTCCCCAAATGCTCTCGCCACCAGTTCCATTTCCAAGTGGATCACCACCTTGAATCATAAAATCATTTATAACTCTATGAAAAGTTAATCCATTATAGTAACCTTCTTTTGAATGTGTTTTAAAATTTTCTACAGCCTTTGGAGCTACATCTGGAAAAAACTTTGCTTTCATAGTTCCATAATCTTTAACTTTTATGATAGCTATCTCCTCACCTTTATTAGGTAAAGCCATTTGCTTTTCAGCAGCTGCTGCATAATCAATATCTGTCATCTTTTTTTCTCCTTCATTACTTGTAGTATTCTCTGTTTGAGTCGTATTTGTACTTTTTTTTGAGGTATTAGTTGTTTTTTTGTTATTAGACGAACTTTTTATCCCTATCCCCATCAAAACAAATACTCCTATAGCAACAATTGCTAATATTACTAAACAAATAATCTTCAATGTTTTGTTCATTTTTTTCTCCTCTTCTTTCTAATCAAAATATGTACTTTGCTCTATTAAATCTTCAAAGCCACAGTGTCTACATATTTCATATGCTACTATAGCTACAGAGTTTGAAAGATTTAAAGATCTTAGTCCGTCTTTCATGGGAATTCTTATTGAATTTTCAATATTCTCCATCAACAATTTTTCTGGTAGGCCTTTGGTCTCTTTCCCAAAAAGAATAAAAACCTCATCATATTCTTCATAATTGACATCGCTATACACATTTTTTCCCTTCGTTGTGGAAAAAAACATCGTCTTACCTGAATATTTTGATAAAAAACTATCTAAATTATCATGTTCTTCAATGTCCAACTTTTCCCAATAATCTAATCCAGCTCTTTTTAAGTATTTATCAGAAATATCAAATCCTAATGGATGAACGAGATGTAATTTAGCACCAATTGCAGCGCACGTTCTCACAATATTTCCTGTATTTTGTGGTATCTCCGGTTCAACCATAACAATATTTAATTTCATCATGTTTTTCCTTTCTTCAAACTCGAATTAGATTCTATCATTTTAGTAAAAAAAATACAATATTATTAATAACCTGTTTTGGGTAAAACTTTATTTGTAACATTTGATTTAGTTTTAATAAATTTATATCCATTTTCATAAGTAGTATTTTCAACATTTGTCTGGATTTCTTTTTCTTCTTCCTTTGAAACCATTTCAATATTCTTATATTGTTTATCTATTATCTCTTTAGTAATTTTTGTATTATTTACGGTAACATTAACTTCTTCATTGTAGTCAAGATTTATTTCAATTACATCCGTAATTAAATTATATCCTTCTAAAGTTTTGATTTCTTTAAGATAGTATACCCCAGGAATCATATTATCTACACATATTCTACCATCTTTGTCAGTAATAAAAGTTTTATCAAATGATTTATCAGCATTATATAGTTCAAATTCAACATTAGGTAATACTTTTTCACTTTCATATTCTTTTTTTAATATATTTATTTTGGTCAAATTTCTTTTATATGGAATATCGTATAAAGCTCCATTACTTTCAACACTTTCATATGTCAAAGCATAGTCTTGAGTTGCTTCGTTTCCTGATATTCCATATAGTATTGGAAATGTTTTCGAAGATAGATCTACTCTTATTTTAAATACTCCATCACCGTTTAATCCATAAATTGGAACTTTTACTTTAAATTTTTCACCAATAGCAAAAGTTCTACGCGCACTTCCATCCATAGCTGTAACTATAATACCTTCCAATGTATTATTTTCCTCAATAGAAATATTATAATTTCCACTATCAATATTACTTTCAATATTAAATATTTTTTCAGCATATTTGCCATCATATTTCCATTCAAGATCTTCATCTATTAAACCAAATTCAATTTTTCCAGGTTCATCTGCTGTTGAATTTCTTGCATCTGATACAATTTTAACAAGCGCGTTATATGTTCTTTGACCAGCATCAGAATTAAAAGGTGAATAATCCTCTAATCTTCTTACTCCTTGAGCCACATAAATCGCTTGTTTAGTTGCTGTAAAAGCTTCTTGTTCACTAGCAACTCCAAGTTCAGCTAAAGACTTGTATGGATACCCAAAAAGAATTGTTCGCCATACATTGACGTCATATAGCTTATCGCTAACATTTACAGAATAACCATGGGAGCTATCCACTCCTTTCTTTTCAACATTTAAACAATATGCTGGATATTCTTTTCCATTTTTGTTGTATACTACATATTCTGTAATTCTTGTTGCCCCTTGATAATTTAATAAATTTCCACAAAGGCCTTTAGAATATAATTCATATGTTCCTCCTTCTATAGCGTATGCTGTAAGAGCATGTGTTAACAGGCTTATTATAACTAATAAACCAAAAATTATTTTTTTCATTTATTAATTCCTTTCAAAAATATTTTTATTTCTTCAGTTTTATCTATCTATCTCCACACTTTATATTTCAATGGCTTTCAAACACCTTCTTAAATGTGGTTTATCTTCCATACAAGTAATCAAAGTGAGTTCGGATTTCATAGAATCAACCAGAACATCCCAATTATTATCTTCAATAATCAGTAATTCATTTATGCTAAACTTTTTACGAACCCCATAATACGTATAAAAAATCTTGTCACCTTTTTTCAGTTTTTTTAAGTTTTCAAAATAATTATTTTCATACCCTCTATTATGAGCCGCTAAACATATATTTCCAATGGTAGTCGCGGTATCCTCAAAATGTCCTACATATTTATCCAAAACCCACTCATCTGTACCTTCTCTAATATCTGTTTCTAAACCTATTTGTGGTATTTCTATTTGCCATTTATTGTTTTTAATAAATTCACTCACAAAGATATTATCTATCCATAAATTATTTGTTTTTTTTATATTTAAATTGGATTGTTTTTTAGAAATAAAATTCTTTGAATCAAATTGTTTTAAAATAATACATAACTCGACAAAAATTAAAAATAAAATTAATACAATAAAAAATAGTTCTCTAATTCTTTTTTCTTTAAATTGGCATCATCTCCTTATTATAATTTTTTTATTGGAAATTAAATTAGATAAAAACTCTTAGAAATAAATTGTTAATATACTACAACACAAAAATTGATTTGTAAAGTACAATTTTAATTTTTCTTTGACATTATAGCTTTTTGTTGACAAGTATAGTTTGCGGTGTTATAATTTCCAACAGTTTATTTTCATTCAATGAAATTCTAACGGCATTTCTGCCGAATATTCCTATTTTATATATATCATAATTAATGACTTTTGGGAGATGAGTCTATATTAATTTATGCTATTTTGTGCATAGATTTATTTGTCGTGCACTTTTATTTCTTTATTCAATTCTGAATTATGTGGAATATTGTTTCTAGGATTTCTTTTAATAAACTAAAGGTCCTATTCCAACAATATGAAATAGGACCATTCTTATTTTTTTGCTTTATCTATATCAAAATAAAACTCAACACCATTTTCAAGATTGTTTACTCCATATTCCGATTTATATCTTGTCATGATTGCTTTTACCAGTGATAAACCAATACCATGTCCGCCTTTTTCGCGATTCCTTGATTTATCTGCTTTATAGAATCTATTCCAAATTTTATCTAGATTTTCATTTGAAATACTATCACCCGTATTAAATACACTTATTCTGTATTTATCAGTATTAGGACTATCTTTTATAGACACCTTTATTTCTTTCTTACCATCAACTTCTTTTATATTTTTCATGGCATTTGTGAAATAGTTTGAAAACACTTCATCTATATAGAACTCATCTGCATATACATTAATTTCTTTTTTCTTATCAATTGTTATTTTAATATTTTCTTCTTTCAATCGCTTATCATATTTTTTTGTGATACTATTAATTAATTCAATAATATTGAATTCTCCATCATTGAATTTACTATCCTCATTTTCAAGTTTCATCAATTCTAGTAATCTTTTTACCAAAGCATCCATTTTATTAGATTCATCAACAATTACTTCTGCATAAAAATTTTTACTTTCTTCATCACTATTTACATTTTCAATTAAGCCTTCCGCATATCCTTGTATCAATGAAATTGGAGTTTTTAATTCATGAGAAACATCTGATATAAATTGTTTTCTCATTTCATCAATTTTAGATTTTTCTTCAATATCACGCTCTAATTGCATATTATGTTTTTCTAGTTCTTTAATTTTTTGCTCCAATGTAGACGATAATGCATTAATACTCATGCCTAATTGGTTTAATTCATCATCAGTATTATGCATTGTATATTTTTTACTAAAATCAAGATTTGATATTCCTTTAGCTAATTCATTTAATTCTGAAATCGGCTTTGTAAATTTTGCCGTAATCAATAATATTGCTACAGCACTTACAGTCATAGAAAAAATAGTAATTGTCCAAATTGATCTATTAGAAATTTTAATACTTTCTTCAATTATTGATATAGGCTTAACTATATAAATAATTTTGTCTTCACGAGTTCCTTTTAATAAAATATCATTCATCCCTGTAACTTTGTCAATTATCTTACAAATCATTACATTATCTTTATTATAAATAATCTCATCTTGGTTAAAAATACTATACTTCACTTCATAATTAACTGATGGAATTGAATTAAATTCTTTTACAAAATCGTTTTTGGTACTATATTTCATCACATTATTTGTATCCGTTATTTCTATTTCCACATTTTCGATTTCGGATAAACTTTTAATAACGCCCTCTTGGTTATCTTGCGCTTCTACAATTTTTTCAAAAGAACTAATTAAATGATTTTTTATATGATAATAATAATATGCCTCAAATATAACTCCATTGATTATTACCAAAAAGAGTATTGTAATTACTACAATACTTGCTACAATTAAAAATAATTTAGCTTGAATAGAGTTTAAAAATCGTTTCATATATTATTCCTCTCAAAAGAATTAATAATAATCCCTTAGATCATATCCGTACAATGCGCCTCTTCCTTGACTAATCCTAACTGTTTCATCAGATAATCTTGGATAGTATGGATATAAATTTGGAACCATAAGCCCACTTTTTAATTTTTCACACATTTCTTCAAGTGATGTTGGTACATATAAATATTTATATGTATCCAACGCTGTTTGTGTTTTAGGATCTCGATCATATACTTTGGTATATGTAAAATAATGTTCTATTCCATTTTCATCAAATGCTGCAATAATTGGTTCATACATTTTCTCACCATTTACTATTCTATAGCAATCCAAAAATTTCCACCCATCTTCTCCCAATGTTTCGCTTAAAACTTCACTATGATGATTTTTAATTTCATTATAGCCAACCAAATAGTCTTCTGGATATGGTGAAATATTCATTATTGCAAAAGCTATACCAGCATATCGACTCTCAAAAAATGATATTTGATGTTTTAAAAAATAGATATAATCATTTGAATAATATCTGTCTTTAGATATATAGTTTAATTTTAAATCCATTTCTTCTAATCTTTTTGAAGAGAAAATTGGTTTTAATGTTTTAGGATTTATTCCGAAAATGTACTGTTCTTGAGTGTGATTGGATATTTCTTATGTCATCATATAAATCACATTCATATTGTGTTCCATCTTTTCTAGTAACCAAATTACATTGATGTTCAAGTGGATTATTCGCCCCACCTTTAGTTACAACTTTAATATCCACTCCACATTCTTTGCCTATATATGACATAAAACTTGATATATCATCACAAATAAAATCCCAATATTCACCTTTCGTAATTTCATCGATATACCATTGCTTACTTATCTTACGAACTCTGTCTATTTTATATAGTGTACCACCTGTCGTATAGCGAATATCAAATGCAATTTTCTTTCCTAACATCAAATATATGCATCTTGTTATTTCATCTTCATCTAATGGCGGAGTACAACTATTAATTTTGTTTTTGATTTGTTGAACAAATAATTTCAAATTGGATGATGGATTTTCCATTACTTTGTATCCTCGCTAATTTGAAATTTATATCCAACACCCCTAATAGTTTGAATATATTTTCCTTTTTTTCCAAGCTTATGTCTTATTTTCTTAATATGAGAATCTATTGTTCTTGAATCCCCATAATACTCATAATTCCATACTTTGCTTAAAATATTATTTCTTGATAATGCTATATTTTCATTATCCAATAAATACTTTAATAATTCATATTCTCTTAAACTTAATTCTAATTCTTTTCCATCTACTGTAACAGTTCTTCCTTCTGGATCTATTACAATTCCACCAATATCTTGAACTGTTTTAGATTTTTTTGTTGTACGTTTTAGAACTGTATTTACCCTTGCCACTAAAATTTTAGGACTAAATGGTTTGGTTATATACTCATCTACTCCTAGCTCAAATCCAAATAATTCATCTTGTTCTTCAGCTCTTGCTGTAAGCATTATAATTGGAATTTGGGTATTATCTTGTCTGATTTTTCTTAATACAGACCAACCATCAAATTTAGGCATCATAACGTCTAATATTATTAAATCAATCTTGTTTTTGTTTTGCTCAAAAACATTTAAAGCATCTTCACCATCTTCTGCTTCTAACACTGTATAGTTTTCTTGACGTAAAAAATCTTTAATCAATTTTCTAATTCTTGATTCATCATCAACAACTAAAATAGTAATATCATTCATTATAATTAATCCTTTCTTTGAAAATTTATCGCCATTATAGCATATTTTTCGTATTTAATAAAGGATTTACTTGAAAAATACTATTTTCATGATATAATTCAATCGTAATACAAAAGATAATAATTTCAATAATAGATAAGGGGTGGTTAATTTGGAATTAGATTCAAATGCACAAACTCTTGCCGAAAATAAAGTATTAATATTATATATTTTAAATAAAATTGGCAAGCCTATATCTCATAATGAATTATTAGATTTAGTAATATCAACATCTGATATGAACTATTTTTATTTCGAGCAATTTTTGCTTGATTTATTAGAGAATGATTATGTGTCAAAAGAATATAAAGATAAGGAAGAAATTCTTTCTTTAACTCAATTTGGAAAAGAAGCTTTAGATATGACTATCAGCATACTTCCTGGAATACTAAAACTAAAAGTTGATAGCAAATTTAAAGCAAGCCTTGATAGCATAAAAGATAAAAATTCTGCATATGCGCAATATTCACAAATATCACCTAATAATTATATTATTACTTTTAAAATAATTGAAAATGATGAAGAGACATTTAATATGACCATTCACAGTGGATCTCAAGCCCTTGCTAAAAAGATGGTTGATAATTGGAATAATAATACATCTGATATTTATCCATTAATATTAGAATTGTTATCTAAATAAAATAAGCAGCTGTAATACAAGCAGCTGCTTTTGTTTTATTTATTTATAAACAATACTTTCATTATATTTTCATATCTATCTTTCAATTCTAATTTTGTTCTATCACTTAATTTGTTATAATCTCTTTCTAATTTCTTTTTTACAAATTCAGTTCCTTCTTCTAATGATAAATCTAAATCATTCTTCCCAAATGCCAAGTGAAACATAGAAGGGATACAATCAAAGTGAGCCATAACATCGGCATCAGCTACACATTCTTCCTCAATTGTATTTCTTGGTAAAGATTTACTTCCTCTATGTCTTAATACACATTCTTTAACTCTTTTTTTTTTATCTTCAGGATAATTTAATTTAGTCAACAATTCATCAGCAATTTGAACACCATATACATTATGTTCTTCTCTAGGCCCAAATTCAGATGGCATTGCAATATCATGCAATAACGCGCCTAATTCAACTATTTCAACATCAGCACCATATTTATTAGCTAATTCGATTGAATTTTTAACAACATATTATATATGATCATTCCAAAAATCATATCCGCGTTTTTCTTTGTATGCCTCGCATCTTTTTAATAACTCTGCTTTTATACTTTCAACTATTTCACTCATCTTTAACCTCCTATATAAATTGTCTAAATGCTTCATAAAGAATTATACTTGTTGCTATCGCCACATTTAAACTTTCGGTATTTCCCCTCATTGGAATTTTGATTTGTTCTTCTGCTAAATTTAATAATTCTTCACTCACACCATTAGATTCATTTCCAACAATTATTGCACTATTTTTAAAATCTACATCATAAATACTTTTGCTAGTATTTAGATTTGTGGCATATATTTTAATATTGTTTGACTTTAGCTTTTGTATCAATTTGTTATTATCGCTAAAAGTCACACATTCTACTCTAAAAATTGATCCCATTGTTGAACGCAAAACTTTAGGATTATATATATCGCAAGAGCCTTCTTTAATAAATATATATTTTAATCCTATTGAATCCGCTGTTCTTATAATAGTTCCAATATTTCCTGGATCTTGTACATTATCAAGTATTAAAAATAATTCTTCGTCTCCAAGCTTAATGCTCTCTATACCAGGAACATCTTTCTTTTCAGCTACAGCAAGTACTCCTGGAGAATTCTTTAAAGAGGACAAAACTTCCATAACAGAACTAGATACATTAATTATTTTACTATCATCGATTTCGCTATTTTTCCAATCATATCCTTCTTCAATAAAAATATATTCAATCTTAATCTTTTCCTTAATTGCTTCGTTGATCATTTTATCACCTTCGATTAAAAATTGATTATATTGATTTCTAAATTTTTTATCATTTAAGCTTTTAACTTTTTTAATTAAATCATTATTACGACTTGTAATAAGCATTTTTATTCCTTTCTATAACTCCATAAGAAAATCTTTAATTTGATCTAATTTTTCTTTTGAATCATCAATATTTACAGTAATATAAGGCATTTGTTGTGATGGAGAAAATTTAATTCTATTTCTATATTTTTTCATCAATTTGTCGATTAGCTCAATATTAAATTTATCTTTATCAAAGAAAAATAATACCCCAGAATTTCTTTCTGATATTTTATAAATAAATTTTTCTCTAGACAATACTTTAATATGTGCTACTTTTAATAAATTTTCAACTTCTTTAGGAAATGTGCCAAATCTATCTATTATTTCATCTGTGACATTTCGAATATCTTCTTCACTATTACAATAAGCAATATCTTGATAGATTGAAATTTTTATTGAAGAATTGTCGATATAATCATCTGGTATATAACTTGAAACATTAATTTCTATTTGTACATCAACCTCTTCTTCGACCTTCTCGCCTCGTAATTCTTTGATTGTTTCATTTAATAATTCATTATACATATCAAATCCAACTTGTTCAAAATGACCATGTTGAA
>AUXO017836813.1_pt1 | contig 23506 bp, 18 predicted proteins | sample 768731 | NCBI WGS metagenome assembly AUXO01 (sample SAMN02715735, study PRJNA202380) | gut metagenome | biome: sheep rumen | host: Ovis aries | place: New Zealand: Palmerston North | reverse complement strand
TGGCGGCAGGTAAGACGGAGTTTGAGAGGAAATGGGGTAAGCGAACACTGGGTGACGATTGGCGCAGAAATAACAAGACGGTGCTGAATGACTTCAATCAAGAGGAATTGTCGGATAGCGCCCAAGCGGCAATGGACAGCATCGCTGCGGTGGAAGACAGCATGGCGCAAGCCAATCGCGGCAAGAAGATGACGAAGGAGATGAAGGACTCGCTGAAGGCCGAGGAGTATGCGAACGACCCTCATCGGCCGGAGTTCTATCTGAAAGACTTGCCTTTTAGCGAGGAGCAGATGGCGGCATCGAACGCCGCGTTGGTGGAGGGGCTTTTGGGTTCTGCTGTAATCTATAAGGACCGTATGGATAACTTCCCATTGGCCGAAAGGACATTCCAGCGCATCTTGACTTATTTTCCTGACTTCGAGAAGATGAATGAGGTCTATTATAACCTGTTCCAGCTATATGCCCGAACGCAGCGGAGTGATGACGCGGAAACTTATAGGCAGAAGCTGATGACGGAATACCCAGAAGATGAGCATGGGAAACGATTGGCTGACCCCGATTTCGAATATAAAGGACGTTATGGCGTGCAAGTGGAAGATTCGGTCTATCAACTGACTTATGCTTCATTCCAGCAAGGCGACTATACAAGTGTGGTTAATCACAGCCAGCAAATGGAGAGGGATTATCCCGATGGAAAGAATCGTGCACGTTTCTTGTTCTTGGAGGCAATGAGTCGCTTGGAAATGGGAGACCGGGAGCACTTCATGGCCGACTTGAAGACGCTGATTGAGAAGTATCCGCAGTCGAGCGTGAGCGAATTGGCAGGATTGTATGTGAAGGGACTGAAAGAGGGGCGACTGTTGCAAGGTGGCCGCTTTGAGATGGGCAGTGTGTGGGAGCGCCGTGGGGGATGGAATGAAGAGGCTGATTCGTTGATGGCCGATTCAACGTTCAGCAAGGAGAAGAACGTGGATTTTGTATGTGTGATTGCTTATGAACGTGATTCGGTGAATGCCAACCAATTGTTATATGAGCTGGCTCGATACAACTTCACGGCGTTTAATGTGCGCAATTTCGATATCGCAGAGGAACAGGGGGATGGCATCAATATGATGCAGGTGAGGACGTTTCTGAACTACGAGGAGGCATACATTTATTTGCATCGTCTGTTGAACAATGAAAGCATGGCCTATAAGTTGCAGGGACTGAAATGTTTTATCATCAGTGAGGAAAACCTGAAGAAGTTGTCGCGAGGATTGAGCTTTGCCGACTACTTTGATTTCTATGATGAACATTTTGACCGTGTGGGAGCGTTGCGTCTGGATGAAGACGAGCCGACAAGTCTGGATGAACCAACTGAACTGCCTGAGCCTTCAGAGGAGGATGGTGACGAGGAGGAAGGCGACTGGGACGAGGAAAACTACATCTTTTAAGATATGAATGGAACTCTCTTATGGGTGGATGACGAGATTGAGCTTTTAAAGGCTTATGTCATCTTCTTGGAAAAGAAAGAATATGAAGTCGTGACCGCTACCAACGGGCAGGACGCATTGGATTTGTGTCGGGAACGTTCGTTTGACCTCATCTTTCTGGATGAAAACATGCCTGGATTGAGCGGTCTGGAAACGCTGTCGCGCATCAAGGAGTTTTGTCCGACAGTGCCAGTAGTGATGGTGACGAAAAGTGAAGAGGAGAACATCATGGACCAGGCGATTGGCTCGAAAATAGCGGACTATCTGATTAAGCCTGTCAATCCGAACCAGATTTTCCTGACGCTGAAGAAGCACTTGCATAAGCGTGCTATTGAGGCTGAGGTCACGAATACAGGATATCAGCAGAACTTCTCTAAGATTGGTATGCAAATCAACGACTCTTATACGCTGGAAGATTGGATGGATGTATATAAGCGTTTGGTTTACTGGGAGTTGGAATTGTCGGAAACGGATAGTGAGATGTCTGATGTGCTGAACATGCAGAAGGCTGAAGCGAACAAGGAGTTTGCTAAGTTCGTCAGGAAAAATTATCAGCATTGGATACAGAATAGCGATGAGCGTCCAATCATGTCGCCTGACATCTTCAAAAAGGTTGTTTTCCCTTTGCTGAACCGGGGTGAGAAGGTTTTTTTGGTGGTTTTTGATAACTTCCGCTATGACCAATGGCGCGAGATTGCGAAGGAACTGGCTGATGACTTCAACTTTGATGAGCAGATGTGCTTGTCTATTCTTCCTACTGCTACGCAATATGCCCGCAATGCTATCTTTTCAGGGTTGATGCCGAGTCAAATCGCAGATATGTTCCCGAACCTGTGGGTGGATGAAGATGAGGACGAGGGGAAGAACTTGAATGAAGAACCTCTTATACAGACACAGTTTGACCGCTATCGGCGCAAGAACACTTTCTCGTACTTCAAACTGAATAATTCTTCCGACTCGGAGAAACTGGTTGAACGTTTCAAAAATGTGATGAACAATGACCTGAATGTGCTGGTCATTAACTTTATTGATATGCTCAGCCATGCTCGTACGGAATCGCGGATGGTGAGAGAATTGGCAAGTGATGAGAGGGCTTACCGCAGCATTACTGCTTCCTGGTTCCGCAACTCGCCTGTACGCGAATTGTTCAAAGAGTTGGCCCAAACAGATGCCCGTATTGTAGTGACAACGGATCACGGATCTATCAGGGTGAACAACCCAATCAAAGTGATAGGCGATAAGAATACAAATACGAATCTGCGTTATAAGCTGGGCAAGAATCTTAGCTATAACCAGAAGCAGGTATATGAGGTGAAGGCGCCGAAAGCGGTCTTCCTTCCATCGCCGAATATCAGTACAGCCTACATTTTTGCTCAGAATGACGATTTCTTCGCATATCCTAACAATTACAACTATTATGTAAACTATTATAAGAACACGTTCCAGCATGGCGGCATCTCTATGGAGGAGATGCTGGTGCCACTGGTGACGATGCAAAGCAAAAGGAGAAAATGATTATGGAGATAAAGATAGACTCAATTGATGGAATAGGCACCGCAGCTAAAGAGTTTGTGGCGGCTATGGGTGATAGAACGGTGTTTGCCTTTTATGGTAAAATGGGAGCGGGCAAGACCACGTTTATTAAAGCTGTATGTGAAGAATTGGGTGTGGAGGATGTCATCAACTCGCCCACATTTGCTATCGTGAATGAGTATGTGGATGGGAAGGGGAATCCTGTATACCATTTCGACTTCTATCGAATCAAGAACATGCAAGAAGTGATGGACATGGGCTATGAAGACTATGTGTATTCTGGTAACGTATGTTTCATGGAATGGCCGGAATTAATAGAAAACCTCCTCCCCGATGACGCTGTAAAGGTCGTCATAGAGGAGGAGGCAGATGGGAGTAGAACAGTGAAGCTTTAATCTTCTAGCTGTTCGTTGTATTCGAGTTCTGCGTCAATCAGAAGTATTAAGGCATCGAGTTCGTAAGGACCCATGCCTTCTTTTTTTGCCTTCTTCTGAATGTGGCGGGCAATTTCCTCGGTGTCAATGTCAATGAAGCCATCTGCATCCGCCTTTTCGTTCAGCTGGTCAAGGTGTTCCAACAGTACGTCAAGGCAATAGTAAATGTCCTCTTCCGTGAACAGCTCGCGGTTGTCAATGCCCATGTAGTTTTGGATGAAGGCAACCTCTTTGGCGTCTTCCTCGGCTCCTCGGAGGATCTCGTCGTCAATGCTTCCCATTAGAGGAGGGCTTTGAGTTTTTCCTCAAGTGTACTTTTGGGGGCTGCACCGACAACCTTATCAACCACTTGGCCATCTTTCATGAAGAGGATGGTTGGGATGTTGCGGATGCCAAACTCTGCCACGAGGTCGTCGGCTTCTTCTTCGATGTTCACTTTGCCTACAATGACTTGTCCTTCATACTGGTCGGCAAGCTCCTGGATGATGGGGCTAACTCTTCTACAAGGTCCACACCATGTTGCCCAGAAGTCAAGAACCATTGGCTTGTTCTGTGCCAATGCTTCACCATAATTAGAATCGTTGATTACCATAAATAAAACGTTTTAAAAGGTTAATATAATGTGCTATCAATTGATGTGTATGTTGATGTCAGAATGCTCGCGGATATACTGGACGATTGGTCGTCCTACATGCAGTTTCGTTTGGCGAGAGAGGAGGGATAGCTGAGTGTTGTCTGCTGCGTGAATGTTGAAGACAAGGTCTGCATTGCCTGGATTCTCTTTAACGATTTCAGCTAGGTCTTCAACCATTTTAACGGTCAACTTGTCAAGAGGCACTTCAAAGGTGATTTTTTGGATGAGCTGGTCCTTTATCTCAGCAAGGAGTTCAACGGAGGATATGACCATGTTGAACACTCCCGGTTTGAAACGGTGAGGCTCAAATTTGAGGCGGATGAAGAGGGAGGCTCCTTCCATGAAGAAACTGCGGTAGGTGAGCCAATCGCGTCCGAACAAAGGTATCTCACCGCTACCAGTGAAATCTTCCATCTTGACAATGCCGTATGGATTGCCAGATTTGCTCTCGCCCACACGGATAGAGGTGACAATGCCTCCTATGGTAACGTCCTCTAAATGGGAAAGTTCTTCTTTTTGTTCTTCAAGTTGGGGCAGTTTTGTGTTGCATACGTAATCAAGAATAATAGAATATTCGTCTAACGGGTGTGCTGATAGGTAGATGCCGACGAGTTCCCTTTCCTTGTTGAGACGCTCAAGGTTTCCCCATGTTGGGATGTCTTTAGGGATGGGAGGGTGGCTGACAGCTAATTCCATGCCACCAAAAAGGGATGTTTGTGCCTGGAATTTATCTTGCTGATAGCTGTTCCCGTATCGCACAAGGGCATCTAGATAGTTCTCGCCTTGTTTCTGTCCCGCGGCGAAATATGCTTCACGCGGAATGTCTTTAAAGCAGTCGAAGGCGCCTGCGATAATTAGATTCTCTATGTTCTTCTTGTTGCATTGCGACAAGTTGACACGCTCGAAAAACTCAAATGGCGAATGGAAGATGCCACCTTGCTGTCGCTCATCAATGATTGCTTGTACAGCCGCTTCGCCTACACCCTTAATGGCAGCCATACCGAAACGAATGTTACCTTCTGTATTCACTGAAAACTTGTGGCGCGATTCGTTGATGTCTGGTCCCAATGTGCTGATGCCCATTGCCTTGCATTCGTCCATCAGCTTCCGAATCTCGGTGATGTTATCGAGGGAACGACTCATGACTGCTGCCATGAACTGCGCAGGAAAATTCGCTTTCAAGTATGCGGTTTGGTAGGCTACCCAAGAATAACAAGTGGCATGGGACTTGTTGAATGCATATGAGGCAAACTTCTCCCAGTCAGTCCATATCTTATCCAGAATTTTGGGGTCATGACCGTTCTTGACACCACCATTGATGAACTTGGGTTTCATGGCGTCAACGATATCCTTCTTCTTTTTACCCATGGCCTTTCGGAGAGCGTCACTCTCACCGCGGGTGAAATCCGCCAGTTGGCGTGAAAGCAGCATGACCTGCTCTTGATAGACGGTGATGCCATAAGTGTCCTTGAGGTATTTCTCCATGCAAGGAATATCGTATTCAATGGGCTTCCGTCCTTGTTTTCGTTCGATGAAATCGGGAATATAGTCCATTGGGCCAGGGCGATAGAGCGCATTCATGGCAATCAAATCCTCGAAGACAGTTGGCTGCAGCTCGCGCAGATACTTCTGCATGCCGGCTGATTCGAACTGGAACGTGCCAACGGTGCGTCCATCACAATAGAGTTGGTAGGTGGCAGGATCTTGGATGTCGAACAAGTCAACATTTACTTCAATGCCAAGGCTTTCTTTGATATTGATGACGGCTTCTTTAAGTTGAGAAAGTGTTTTCAATCCCAAAAAGTCCATCTTGATGAGTCCTGTTTCTTCGATAACGTGCCCATCATATTGTGTGCATCGGAGTTTTTCTCCTGTTTCTTTATCATCGGCTGTACTGACAGGGACCCAGTCGTCTATCGCATCGCGACAAATGATAGTTCCACAGGCGTGCACACCTGTGTTGCGGACGTTGTTCTCCAACATTTGCGCAAAGCGCATGGTGTCTCTGAGCAACGGGTCTGGCGATGTTGCGGCATCTCGCAATTCGGGCACGCATTCTATGGCGTTTGCCAAATTCATCTTTTTGCCATTTGGTAGTTTGTCGGGAATCGCTTTGCAGAGAGCGTTAACTACAGAGAGCGGCACTTTTTGTACACGTGCTACGTCTTTAATGGCGAGTTTGGTGGCCATTGTGCCATAAGTGATGATGTGTGCCACTTTCTCAGCACCATATTTCTCCGTTACCCATTGTAGCACTTTCCCTCGTCCGTCATCATCGAAGTCCGTATCGATATCGGGCAGGGAAATACGGTCGGGGTTGAGGAAACGTTCGAACAGCAAGTCGTACTTGATTGGGTCTATCTTGGTGATTCCTAAACAGTATGCTACCGCACTGCCAGCCGCAGATCCACGTCCAGGCCCCACCCATACGCCAAGCTCTTTTCGTGCGGAATTGATGAAGTCTTGCACAATAAGGAAATAGCCTGGGAAGCCCATGGTCTTCATGACATGAAGCTCAAAGTCGAGGAGCTCCTTCACGTTGTCTGGTACAGGGTCTCCATATAGCCGCTTGGCACCATCATAGGTGATTTTCTTCAAGTAGTCCGCCTCAAATTTGATGCGGTATAGTTTATCTATTCCACCTAATTTCTTGATTTTCTTTTCTGCTTCCTCTTGGGAGAGCACCACCTGTCCTTTTTCATCACGGGTAAATTCGTTGAAGATGTCTTCGGCGGTGAATTTCTTTCGCCACTCTTCTTCTGTTCCAAAATCTTCTGGAATGGCGAAGAAAGGCATGATAGGTGGGTGGTCTATGCTGTAAGTCTCTACTTTGTTGAGAATTTCGATAGTGTTGCTCAGAGCTTCAGGGATGTCTTTGAACACTTCATTCATCTCTTCTCTAGTCTTGAACCACTCCTGCTTACTGTAAAGCATGCGTTTGGGGTCATCTAAATCTTTGCCTGTGGACAAACAAAGCAAACGGTCATGCGCTTCAGCATTCTCTTCGTCCACGAAGTGTGAGTCATTGGTACAAATGAGCTTTACGCCATGCTTGCGAGCAAGTTCTATAAGGGTAGGCTCAATCGCTTTTTGTTCTTTGAAGACTTCCCGATTTGCTCTCTGCATGGGGTCTTTCACCTCATGTCGCATCAGTTCTATATAGAAGTCTTCGCCAAAAATACTTTTGAACCATTCAATGGACTTTTCTGCTTCTGCTATTTGGCCATTCTTTATGTATCTTGGAATCTCACCGGCAAGACATGCCGAAGAGGCGATGATTCCTTCGTGGTGCTTCTCAATTGAGTGGTGATCTGTTCTTGGACGGTGGTAATAGCCATCAACCCACGCTTCACTAACGATTTTGACAAGGTTGTGGTAGCCTATTTCATTTTTAGCTAACAAAATTAAATGCCATCCACTTTTGTCAATGCCATTGTTCTCTTTAAAATGCAAGTCGCGTCGAGCACAATAAACTTCGCATCCAAAGATGGGCTTGAACATCTCGGTATCTGACTTGCCTTTGTTGACTTTGTTGCAGTAGTTGAAAAACTCCTTGATGCCAAACATGTTGCCATGGTCTGTTATAGCCATGCCGCGCATTCCGTTCTTAATGGCTTTGTCTACTAATTTGGGAATGGCTGCCTGTCCGTCAAGGATACTGTATTGGGTGTGTACATGTAGGTGTACGAAGTCTTCCATCTTTTTGATTTTGGGGCAAAGATAGCTATTTTTATCAATCCTTTTGTTGTTTTGTGAAGGTTTTTCTCTAACTTTGCAAGAAAAAAGTGGGAAGATGCCACAGTCGTTGTCTCAAACACAAAGCCAAAAGGTGGAGCAGCAACTTCGCCTTTCTCAGCAGCAGTTGCAATTAGTGAAGCTGCTGGAGATGCCAATTGCGGAGTTTGAGGAGCAAGTGAAAAAGGAATTGATGGAAAATCCTGCATTAGAGGAGGGAGCACTTTTTGATGATTCAAAGGAAGGTGCGGACTCTTCCAATGTGGCAGAATCTAATGATACCGGGGTGGATCCTTACAGTGATCAAGAAGGTGATGACTATTGGAGCTCTCTGGACTATGACGACGATGATTTGCCCGTTTATTCGTCAGGGGGGCAAGAGGATAGGCGGAGGGAACTCCCCATCGCAGATGGAGGCTCTTTTATAGAGTATTTGGAATCTCAAATAGTAAACTATGAACTGACCGATGATAAGGAAAGAGTCTTGAGGTATTTAATAGGGTCATTGGATCATAGGGGCTTTATTGATCGGCCGATTGAGGCCTTGACGGAGGAGTTGGCTTTCAAAGAGTATTTGTATGTGACCAATAAGGACGTGGAAGATGTACTGCATGTCTTGCAAAGTTTTGATCCAGCAGGCATTGGTGCACGTTCTACCCAGGAATGCTTGCTGCTCCAAATAGACCGGAAACTAAAGAGTCCAGAGGCTTCAGCGCAAGATTATAAGCAGAGAATGCTTCTAATGGAACGGAACATTATTTCTGAGCATTATGATTTGTTCCTTAATAAGAACAAAGAAAGATTAAAGAACAAATTAGGGTTGTCTGCCATTCAAATAGATGCTTTGTTTGAAGACATCAAGAAATTGAATGTTAATCCAGGGTTTGCATTGAATGAAGCGGCAGGAGAGCGTGCTCAAACTCAAATTCCGGATTTTATCATTGAGACGGATCCAGAGGGAGAAATACAGCTACGTTTGAGTAATGGAGAGGTTCCGCGCTTGCATGTCAGTCAGGAGTATATAGACCAATTGAGGCGATTTCAGCATGTCCGAGAGAAGATGACGCGTGGTGAAAAGGAAGGTCTGGTTTATACGCGGCAAAAGATAGAAGCCGCACAAATGTTTATAGAGTCGGTAAAACAACGTAGGCGGACGCTCTATGAGACGATGAAAGCCATCATTGATTTGCAACGTGCATATTTCTTGTCAAAAGATGAAAATGACAAGGTCCGTCTAGTGCTTGAAGATGTAGCTAGACGAACGGGTTTTGATGTGTCAACGATTTCACGTGTATGTAGCTCAAAATATGCATTGCTGGATGGCCGCATTTATCCGTTGTCGTCTTTCTTTAAGCTGACCCGAAAAAATGCAGAGGGACAAGAAATTGATGGCCGACAGGTCAAAATGCTATTGAAGGAGATTGTTGAAAATGAAGACAAAAAGCATCCTTATTCTGATGATAAGATAGTGGAGCTGATGAAAGAGCAGGGGCTGGCGCTTGCTCGTCGAACGGTTGCAAAGTACAGAATGGAATTGGGAATACCTTCCGTGAATGGCCGACATGGATAATATGATTTATGGATGATAAGAGACTGATACAGATTGCGAAGTTGCTGTCTACACTCTTCATGCCGCTATACGCTCCATTGTGGGTGTTTGTGGGGTTGTTCATGTTCAGTTATCTGAAGATGTTGCCATGGGGGTATAAACTGTTCGTTTTGTGTATGGTATATTTCTTTACTGTGTTTGTCCCAACATTGGGCATTAGCTTGGTCAGAAAGGTGAAGAAATGGACTCATTTGGAACTCAGCCACCGTGAACATCGACACATGCCCTATGTCGTGGCGTTGTTGAGTTATGCAGCGTGTTTGACTATCATGACTAAAATGAACACTGCGATGTTTTTCCGGGGTATCGTGATGGCAGCCTTGATTTCCCAGATTATCTGCATAACGATTAATGCATGGTGGAAGGTTAGCACTCACATGGTCGGTATGGGCGGTCTAGTGGGCGCATTGAATGCTTTTAGCATCTTATTCTTTTATAATCCAGTTTTCCCGTTTTGTGTGTTGTTGCTATTGTCGGGTGCATTGGGAACTAGTCGTATTGTCCTTCGTCAGCATAGTTTGGCCCAAGTATTGGCCGGTTTTGGCATCGGTTATGTATGTACTATGGTGTTTGTGTTGATTAGTTGGATGTGAAGTGAATCATATAGATTAACAAAATAAATGAAAATGAAACCAATCGTGTCAATCATTATGGGCAGCACGTCAGACCTCCCTGTGATGGAAAAAGCTGCTAAATTCTTCGATGAAATGGAGATTCCGTTTGAAATTAATGCGCTTTCAGCCCATCGTACTCCTGATGCGGTAGAAGCTTTTGCTAAGGGCGCAAAGGAGCGTGGTATCAAGGTGATTATAGCTGGTGCCGGTATGGCTGCGGCACTTCCCGGTGTGATTGCTGCTAGTACTACGTTGCCTGTCATCGGAGTACCAGTAAAAGGAAGTGTGCTGGAAGGTGTTGATGCCGTCTATTCTATGTTGCAGATGCCTCCTGGCATTCCTGTAGCAACAGTGGCCATCAATGGTGCACTGAATGCGGGCATATTGGCTGTACAGATGTTGGCTCTTTCTGATGATAGCTTATCCGAAAGATTTGCTGCTTACAAAAATGGATTGCGCCAGAAGATTGAAAAAGCAAATGCGGAATTGAAGGAAGTGAAGTTTAACTATAAGTGCAACTAAGTATACAATTCGAAACACTTTCTTATGGCATATCAAAGAAGGAAGACGACTGAAGTGAGGGTGGGTAATGTATTGATAGGGTGTACCCATCCTATCCGTGTCCAGTCAATGGTCAATACTTCAACGATGGATACGGAAGGGTCTGTGTTGCAGGCAGAACGCATCGTGGATGCAGGCGGTGAAATCGTGCGTTTTACCACACAAGGGCAGCGTGAGGCACAAAATATGCGTAATATCAGCGAAGCCCTACGCGCTGCTGGTTATTCTGTGCCACTTGTGGCTGATGTGCATTTCAATGCCGCTGTGGCCGATACTGCTGCTACTATTTGCGAAAAAGTGCGTATCAATCCTGGAAACTATGTGGATCCTGCTCGTACGTTCAAAAAGATGGACTATACGGATGCTGAATATGCCGATGAAATCAAGAAAATAGATGAACGTTTCGTGCCATTTCTCAAGATTTGCAAAGAGCATCATACGGCAATCCGTATCGGAGTGAATCATGGATCGTTGAGCGACCGGATCATGTCGCGCTATGGTGATACTCCAGAAGGAATGGTGGAGTCCTGTATGGAGTTTCTTCGCATTTGCGTGCGTGAACGATTCGCGGATGTAATCATTTCTATTAAGGCAAGTAATACTGTGGTGATGGTGCGTACAGTGCGCTTGTTGGTAAAGCAGATGGAGAAGGAGGGGATGGCTTTCCCCTTGCATCTTGGTGTGACAGAGGCTGGTGAAGGTGAGGACGGCCGTATTAAGAGTGCCGTAGGAATCGGAGCTCTGCTCTGCGAAGGTATTGGAGATACCATTCGCGTTTCGTTATCAGAAGCTCCAGAGAGAGAAATACCAGTGGCAAGGAAATTGGTCGATTCCATCGAGGAATGTGCTGTTTTGCGCGAGCAACTTAAAGATACAATCGCCAATGATACAGTTATAGCAGAGTTTCACGAGAAGAATTGGGAAGACTTGCAATTGAAGGCGGCCATGACAGTTGGTGCCATTTTCATAGATCATTTAGCTCATCACTTGATTATTAAAAACGAAGGTTACGCAGAGGAAAAACTGGTAGAACTGGCAGATGCTATTTTGCAGGCAGCCCGTATTAAGTTTGTCAAGCCTGAGTATATTAGTTGCCCTGGTTGTGGGCGTACACTCTACAATTTGGAAGATACCATTGCTCGGATACGTGCAGCAGTTAGTGAGCGCGCCTTAAATGACAAGCGCTTTGCAACGTTGAAGATTGGTATCATGGGATGTATTGTAAACGGTCCTGGCGAGATGGCTGATGCAGACTATGGTTATGTTGGTGCAGGTGTTGGTAAGGTGTCACTTTACAAGCAGAAAGTATGTGTAGAGAAGAATATTCCAGAGAAGGAAGCCGTAGAACGTCTTATTCAGTTTATCGATAATGATTTGACAGTGTAAACTCCATGATGCCGCTTCTGTCTCCCATATGGCAGATAGTCTCTTTTCATCGGCAAAAAGTGCGATTGCTACGGTTCGTCACGATAGTAGCTCCGGCAGTGGTGGAGGAGGTGGCTCCTTTGGCGGCGGCGGTGGAGGAAGTTGGTAAAAGATTGCCTTAAGCAAAGCCATAGTAATTGTTGTTGAGCTACAAAAGCGAAATAGACCATGAAATTACTTATAGACATCGGGAATACATCAGCTAAACTCGCAGTCATGAACCCGAATACGTGTATCGTTCACTTTGAGCGCAAGCACGAATCATGGCATGACACTTTTCTCCGGATTTTGTCAGAATACTCCATATCCGATGTGCGTCTATCTACCGTGGCGGGTGAAGACCCTTCTTTGCAGATTGCCTTGGATTCATTAGGTCTTCCTGTCATCCGGCTTACATCTGCTACTCCTTGTCCCGTTAAGTCTGTCGTAGGAGTTCCGCTCACCTATGGCTCCGATCGTTGGGCTGCAGATATAGGTGCTTTTACGCAAGACCCTAATCACACGTTGCTGATTATTGATGCAGGAACTTGCATTACTTACGATCTCTTTTCTTCCGACGGCCTTCTGTTGGGCGGAGCTATCTCTCCTGGAGTGCAGCTGAGGCTTCATGCAATGCATGAACATACAGCACTTCTTCCGCAGGTAGAGGCCGAATCCGATTCTTCGTTGTTGGGACATGATACCCGTACTCACATGCTTTCTGCATCGGTAAATGGCGCTCGTTTCGAGATTGAGGGCTATATTCGCTCCTTTTGGCACGAGTTCCCCGACCTTCATGTTTTTATTACAGGAGGGAATACGTTCCAATTCTCACCTGACATCACTTGTCCCATCACGCATGATCCATACCTTATTTTTAAAGGGTTAGGGGCTTTATAGCGTTTATTGCCCTGATGCTGTGGCTTGGTTTTGTTACCTTCTGTGGCGGGTGATAATGTAGATGACGACAGGTGCGCCAATGAGGGGCGTGACAGCATTAAGAGGTATGATGCCTGCATCTCCTGGTAGCACACAGATGAGATTGCACAGAAGCGCGATAGCAGCTCCTGTAGCCATCGTTAGTGGCAGTAATGGACGATGGTTGTCGCTTCCCAATAGGAGACGTGATATATGAGGCACTGCCAGGCCGATAAAGGCGACAGGGCCGCAGAATGCAGTGGCGATAGCGCTCAGTATGCCGGTTACAAAAAGTAGAAGATTGCGTAAGCGGACTACGTTAAAGCCAAGGTTCGTGGCATATTGTTCACCTAATAGCAAGGCATTGAGAGGCTTGACGAAAAGGAGCGCAATCACTAAAGCCGCAATGCAGACTCCGGCAAACCAAGGTAACTGCGCTGTGCTCACTCCTCCAAAGTTGCCCATTCCCCATACCATATATGATTGGACGCCTTCTTCTGTGGCGAAGAAGTTGAGCAATGCGATAGCACTGGATGCAATATAGCCAATCATGATGCCCACGATGAGCAGCATGACATTATTGCGTACCATGGAAGAAGCTACAAGGATGAGTAGCAACACCACCATTGCTCCCATGAAAGCGGCAAAAAGAATGGCAAAAAATCCAGTGAGAGTGAAACTGCCCACTCCCACACTGCCGCCCATCAGCAGCATGACTAAAGCCACACCTAACGAAGAGCCGCTGTTGACTCCGAAGATGCCTGGCCCTGCCAAAGGATTGCGAAAAGCAGTTTGTAACATCAGTCCGCTTACAGCTAAGCTGGCTCCACACAGCATTGCCGTCACGGCCTGGGGAACACGGCTCTCCAGCACAATGTATTGCCAAGAGTGTTTGATGCCATCATCTCCGCAAAGAATATGCCATACATCTATAGCTGGAATTTGTACTGCGCCCACCAATAAGTTTGCTGTGAATAATGCGGCTGTAACCAATAGCATTGCAGGAAGGAGAAGGCTGTCGAGTCTCATGATGCGCTGTTGTCTAATTTAATTTCTTGAAATAAGAGGGTTCGCCAAGTCCCAAGCGTGGATGAGCGATACAGATGAAGTCACGCAATAATAAGTCTGGGTGGAAAGGAGTGTCTTCGTAAAACGTTGTTGTGCCAGTATTGCAGCCATAGACGGCTCCAGTTTGGAAAGCGCGGAACTGTTTGTATCCACTTTCCTCTGTTAAGAGAGCTTTGAGAGTGGTGGCAGTGGGTGCGTTGTAGCGGAAGAACCATAGTGAGGCTTCTTCTCCTTGTTCCAGAACGCTTTCGAAAGGCAATGCAAGACTTCCGCTGTGTGTATCGTCATTCCATGGATAATCGATGTTGGCGTCTTGAATGAGCCGCCCGATCGTGCTTTGCCCTCCAGGCACGTACCATACGCTGCCTGTCAGCTTGTCCATGATAGTGCTCACTTTCACGGGGTCATTTTTTGCTTTCTCCTTTAGATGTAGGTAATTGGCCTCTACCGAACGGAAAATGCTGTCAGCCTCCGTTTCTGCTCCAAAGAGCATGCCGTAGAATCGCATCCATTCGGCTCGTCCCAAAGCGCTTGTTTCCATGTAGTCTGCCGTTTCAATGATGGGGATACCAAGCTTTTCCAGTCGTCCGTAACCTCCGCTGTTTTGGAACGGTGACAAAAACATGGCGTCAGGCTGCAAGTCAAGAATGATTTCCAGCGTTGGCTGTAGTCCACTGCCACAATTGGCAATGCGCCCGTTCTTACACCCTTGTTGGACAAAAGGAATGTTGATGTACTGCAAATCGCATACCCCCGCTATGTTATTTTCTTTGCCAAAAGAGTGGATTAAGCCACAGTGCACGCTTGTAGCTACCACGCTTCGTTGGAGTGGGGTGCGAACGACGGTGCCTTTAGGAAGATGTGCAGGAAGGTCTATTTGCTTCCCGGAGTTGTCTTTTTGTGGCACCAGCAGATAGGTATGCAGTGTTCTTCCCTCATTCCAAGGGTCTGCCAGGCGTACTTCCGTATAGTTCTGGTGACGAATGATCTTGAGGTGTTCTGCATACTTGAGTTGAAGAGTATCGCCATCCTGCGCTCCTGCCGAGCGGCTGAAGCCGCCTGAGCAGGAGCACAGAATAACGATGCTTAATAATGTCAGACAAAAATGTCTCATGGATAGTAAGAGCTTGTGACTCTGCTTCTTTTTAGTCGTTCAAGAAGAGAATCTTGCGTGAATTGAGACCTGTTGAATCAAACTTCTTGATGAATGAACCATCGCTGGCAAAGTGGTAAATCTTGCCGTTGTTAACGAAGTCTGAAGTTGTAATGTAGAGGTCGCCAGTATATGGGTTTACGTTCATGCTATATACACTTGCCGTTGCCAATTCCTCAGGAGCGTTCTTCAGAGGAGAAGCCTCGTTAAGTGTTCCGTTTTCTACGTCATACGTATAGAACTTCGTTGTAGTGGCATATGTGCTCCAGTTTGTTTCGCTGTAGGCAAGGTAGAGTGTGTTTCCGTAAGCAGCCCAAGCAGAAGCTTGTCCTTTATTCAAGAAGGTGCCATCGCTCTTGAGTTCACCCCATGGATAAGAATAGTCATAATCATAACCCTGCACAAAGATGTGTCCGTTTACGGCAATGATGCGGTCGGGGTTATACATTACATCATAATAGCTTACGGCTTCAAATGCAGGAATCTCAACCTTTGCCACACGGTTGTCTGAACCCCAGCCAGAGTTTGTGCAGTAAAGGCTTCCATTTTCCTTGATGATGTATTCAGGGTTCTGGCCGATAGCCACTTTGCCCGTCACTTTCATGGTTTTGGTATTGATTCTTGCGATGTATCCGCCATAGCAAGTCACGTAAAGGTTCTCGCCATCCAGCACGCCATAACGTGGGTCACCCAACTCTTCGGGCATTTGAAGTGTAGCCTTTTCTACACAGTTCTTGTCCAGTTTAGTGATGTATCTGGAAACCGAAACAATTACATAAATGTTCCCATTTGCGTCGGCGATGATGTCCTGTCCGACATCTCCCAGCTGGTGCTTGTTTTGTGCTAAGAACAGATCTGATGAGAAGGTGGCATCTTCGGTCCAGTCAAAGTAGGTAATGCCTGCATTGTTATTGCCTTTATTGCCCTCATCTAAAACAAAGGCACGTGTTTTTGCTAATTCAACATTGGGTTTAGGGGCGTCGTCATTGTCGTCGTCACTACAAGAGGTGAAACCTGCTGCGAGAGCCAGCATGCTCAGCGCACCGAAAATAAAGCTTCTAATTTTCATTGCTTTGTTTTTTAAATGGTTTGTAAATAGAGTTATGTTTGTAAATAGTTTTCAGTTGACATGATGGTGGCTATAGTGTCATGGTTGCAGATGCGATGAAATGCCGCCCCGGCATGGGATAGTAGCGAATGATTTCATACTGCTCGTCGGTCAAGTTCTGCAGCGAGGCTTGGACATGGAGCGAAGCTTTGTGCAGCTGGAAATCGCGCGAGAGTGTGATGCTGTGTTCCCAGTAAGGTTTGAGCCTGTATTGAGGCGTGTTCTGTGCCATGCTCCATCGTTCTCCCTGCATCAGCATCGAGTAGCCTACATTGAGCCAAGGTAGGCGGAGCAGAGCGGAACCGTTTCCGGTGTGTTGTGGTGTGTAGGGCAGTTGTCGTCTGTATGAAGGACTTCTGTCCAAGTTGTCTTCAGTCTTTTGGTATGTATAGGCTGCTTGTAGCGAGAGAGAGATGCTGCGGGAAAACGCTGCTTCCATCGCTGCCGTGAAGTCTATACCTTGCATGCGCACTTTCCCGAAGTTTGCCATTTTCCACACATAAGTGCCAGGGAAAGCCACAATCTTATCCTTCACGTTGTTGTAGTAGGCATCGGCTGTAAGGCTGATACTGCGGATGAATCCTCGACTGCTGTGAAACCACGTCACTCCTGCATTCCATTCGTTTGCCCGTTCTGGCAGAAGCCCTCTATTGCCCATGCGCAGATAATAGAGGTCATTGAATGAAGGCATGCGGAACGTGTTCTTCATCATGACGCGCACATAGAGAGGCTCATTCTGCAGCAATCGGAAGTTCATGGCCACCGATGGGGAAAGGCGGCGTTTGTCTTCAGGATTGGTTCCGTTCTTCACATGCTCCGTGGCGAACGTGCCGAGGAGTGTAGCATAAACCTTTAGCCTCCACCATGAATAGTTAGCGGTTAATGCTGTGAGTGAAGTGAATCGGCGTGGTGAAAGGGGCAGAAGGTTATTCCCTTGAATCACATTGCTGCGGAGCGTGTTGACGGAAAGGTCCTCGGCCACAGAAAACTGTAGCCCGCTGAACGGTTCCCAACCCAGTGTCGCTGAAGCGTAGTATTCGTCCTGTCGGTTGATTTCCTCATTGTGGCCTCCCGCATATTTCACGTCCGTGTCTTCGTACAGGCTCCATGAGTGGGTGTATTTCAGGCGTGTGTGGAGCTGCAATTGCTTTGAAAGAGGCTTTTTCCAGATAGCTTGCGTGAAGAAGTCTTCGTCATGCAGGCGTTCACGTGAAATGTTGTTGTAGAGGATGACGGCGCCAGGCAGTCCTCTGTTGGAATGGAACCAATATGCCTTCACATTGAGCGTGCTGCTGTCAGCAAAGGTTTGGTAGATGTTTGCTTCCGTATGGAATGCATTAATGTTGGAGTTGTTTCGATATTCTCTGGTACGACGTGTGCCATTCACAAGCGTGAAAGGGTAGGAGCCATCTGCATGAGTGTAGTTGGCATCTAGCGACAATAAAGTAGAACCGCCCACTTGCTGGTAGTATCGGAGAGACGGGTTCACCATGCCAAACGAGCCTCCGCTCACATGGGTGCGTAGAGCCCAAGGTCTTCCATTCTTGAACACGGGACGTTCGGTCTCAATACTGAGAATGCCTGCTGAAGCCAGATGACGAGCGCTCTGCATGTAGTCAGAGTGATGACCAATAGAGAAAGACAAAGTCTGCACGTTGTCAAGCGAAAGTCGTCCTACGTCTATCTGTCCGGCTTGTGTATTGCTCATGCAGATACCGTCGTAGCTCACCGCCGTGTGATGGGCACCGATGTTCCGTACAGACACCGTCTTCATGCCGCCGATTCCTCCATAGTCTCGCACGTTCGTTCCAGCGAACCGTTTGGCAGCATCGGCAATGGAGGTTACTCCTGTCAGTTCCATCTGCTCACGATTCATTTCCTGCTGTGGATGCGTCACAGCCACATTGATGGGTGTGCGATGTCCCTCCACCACCACTTGGTGCAGAGCCCGGATATCGGAGTTGAGAGAATCGGTTGAGTTTTGTGCTGTGGCATAGCAGGCCATTGAGCACACAAATCCCATGAATACAATTTGCTTCATTGACGATAGAGTAAGTCGGCCTTTCCTCGAGACAGACGTATAATCCATCTGTGGCAGGTCTTCTGGCTTGCTGTCGATTGCAAATGCCTTCCCGAAGCCCATTCTCGTATACAAAATCTATTTGCAGTAGCAGGTTTCAGTGGCTTTTTGTTTTGCAATCCGTATAAAAACAGCTTACAGCAGCGGGACTGCTCAGGATTTTCACCTGATTCCCTTTTCATCACTCAAAAGAGTGAACCACAAATTCCGTGCAAAGTTACGTCTTTTTCTTAAGAAAAGAAATATTGTGTTGGATTTTTATCTCTTCATCATCTATAAGCTAGTTGGGCGTGTTGCACTTGCAGGATGGTACGAGTAGGATGCTTAGTTCGTAGAGCAGGTACATGGGCAGGCTCACAACAGCGAGGGTGACAGCGTCAGATGTAGGGGTGATGATGGCTGCGGTAATCAGGATGACCACGAGGGCATGGCGTCTGTATTGCTGCATTTGTCCACGATGAAGAATGCCGATGCGGCCCAGGAACCATGAAAGAATGGGAATCTCGAAAACAATGCCCATGGCAAGGCTGAGGAATACGAGTGTGTCAATGTAGCTTTCGAGCGAGATAAGGTTCTGGACTGATGCGTCCACTTGGTAGGCTGCGAGGAAACGGAAGGTGATGGGGAAGAGAATGAAATAGCAGAAAAGGACCCCGATCATGAACATCAGATAGGAGGACAGGACGAGTGGCGTTGCGTAGCGCCGCTCGTTTTCGTATAATGCGGGTGAAATGAACCGGTACAGTTCGTAGATGATGTAAGGGGCTGCCACGATGAGGCCTGCGTAGAAGCTGGTCATCATGTGGACAATGAACTGGCGTGGCAATTCGGTGTTGATGAGTTGCACGTCAGGGGTGTTGCCGAAGATGTCGTGCAGGAAGTGTGGGCTTTTCGGGAGGAAGACGATGGTGAAGACCTCGTCCTTGAACACAAAGGCGAGGATGGCGAAGAGTGCTACCACGATGATACATCGCAGCAGCACTCGCCGTAGTTCTTCAAGATGGTCCCAGAATGTCACTCTTTCGTGTCCTTTTCAGCGTCTTCGTCGGTGGTTGTCTCTTTCATCCCGTCCTTGAAGGCACGGACACCCTTGCCGGCTCCACGCATGAGTTCGGGGATTTTCTTTCCGCCAAAAAGGAGAAGGATGACAAGGAGGATAACGATGATCTCAGGCATGCCGAGACCGAGAAATAGAGGAGGTATCATGTTGGAATGTTTAGTTTTTAATTATCTGTTGGGTGGGGTTGTTTTAGTTGCGGGGAAACTCGCACAAAGCAGTTTAGAGCGTGTTCTGTTTGAGTTTCTCTACAAAATCGTCAATGCGCCGCAGTTCCTGTGGAATGCGTATATTTTGAGGGCAGTGCGGGACGCACTTGCCGCAGGAGATGCAGTGACTGGCTTGGCGAAGCTTGGGCACAGCGCGGTCGTAGCCAACGAGGAAGGCACGTCGTGCCTCACGGTAGTTTTCGGCTTGCTGGCTCTCTGGCACATTTCCCTTGTTCACGCACTTGTTGTAGTGCACGAAGATGGCTGGGATGTCGAGCCCATAAGGACAAGGCATGCAGTATTTGCAGTCGTTGCAGGGAATCGTAGGGTAGGACACGTAGAGGTTGGCTATTTCGTTCTCAAGCCATTCGCATTCCTCTTCACTGACGGGCACTAACGGGCTGTATGTACGGATGTTGTCCTGCAGATGCTCCATATAGGTCATGCCACTCAGAACTGTGAGCACATTGGGCTTGGTGCCTGCATATCGGAAGGCCCACGATGCGACGCTGTCCTCGGGACGTTGCTGCTTGAGGGTGGCGACGATGTGGTCTGGCATCTTCGAGAGGCGTCCTCCGAGCAGGGGCTCCATGATGACAGCGGGGATGCCGCGTCTTTCCAGTTCTTTGTAGAGGTATCTGCCATCAACGTTGCTGGGGTTGGTCTCGTTTGCCAAGTTCCAGTCCACATAGTTCATCTGAATCTGTACGAAGTCCCAGTGGTATGTGTCTTGGTTCGCCAATAAGTAATCGAATACTTCCACATCGCCGTGGAAGGAGAATCCGAGGTTGCGAATGACTCCCTTTTTGCGCTGCTCCATCAGGTAGTCGAGCACGCCGTTTTTGAGGAAGCGTTGGTTGAGGTTTTCCCAGCCGCCTCCTCCCACAGCGTGCAGCAGCAGGTAGTCGATATAGTCAGTCTGCAGGTACTTGAGCGAGTTCTGGAATATCTTTACGCTTTCCTCATATGTCTGCTGCTGTGGCGCAAAGTTGCTCAGCTTGGTGGCAATGTAGTATTTGGAGCGGTCATAGCCAGACGCTTTCAGCGCAATGCCGGTGCTCTCTTCAGAGTGTCCTCGGCAATAGGCTGGGCTGGTGTCGAAGTAGTTGACACCGTGGTCGAGAGCATACTTCACCAGCTTGTTGACCTGCTCCTGGTCTATCTCCTCAACGGGTGGTGCGCTGGGGTCTTTGGTAGGAGCCACGGGCTTGTTGGGCAGGCGCATCATGCCATAGCCGAGGATAGACACCTTGTCGCCGGTGTTAGGATTGGTGCGGTAGGTCATTTTGTCCGTTGGAATGGCGTCAGTGTGGTGTCCAGCGGGGTCTGTGTCACCGATTTCGAGGCCCGTCTTGCCAGCGCATGCTGCCAGCGTGGCTGTTGCAGTGGCGGTGCCTGCTATCTTGAGGAAGTCTCTTCTATTTAAGTCTTTCATGAGCGAATGTGGAGAGATAAAAAGGAGTGGAACCTTGTTTTTAGATTTCTCGATGCTGTTCGTGCCCTTCTACATAGATGGCGCTGAAGGGACGGGCGGGGCAGAGATACTCGCACTTGCCGCAGCCGATGCACTTCTCGTCGTTGATAACGGGTATCATGGGCAAGTCGTTCAACGCGCGCCAGTCCAGTTGGTTGCCCTCGCCGTCATACCATTGCCCGTCTTTGGCATTCTGCTTGATACTGCTATCAACTGGCACCATCTGAATGGCTCCTGTTGGACAGTGGGCTGCACAGCTGCCACACTTCTGGTTTTGTGAGGCTGGCAGACAGTTCTGTCTGATCCACACCGCATGGCCAATCTGGATGGCCGTCTTTTCTTCTTTGGTGATGGGCCGGATGGCTCCTGTGGGACAGATGTTGGAACAGCGTGTACATTCAGGCCTGCAGTATCCTTTGTTATACTCCATGGTGGGTTGCAGGAAGTGCGCCAGTTCGGTGGAGGGGCGCAGCACTTCGTTCGGACAGTTGGCAATGCAGAGCTGGCATGCCGTGCAATGCTGCTGTAGATTGGCTGCCGAGAGCGACCCTGGAGGGGTGAGTGCGGTCATGCGTATAAGGGGCTGCTTGTCCTCGATGGCAGCGAGTCCTCCGTCTGTTGTTTTCTCTTGTGATTTGAGGGTGGCGGCAGCTACAGTGGCGCCTGTGATGGCCAGGAATGACCGGCGTGAGAGGTCCGACTTGTCTGACTGACCTGCTTTTTTGTTGTTTTCGGATGGGGTTTCTGCCTTTTGAGAATGCTTTGGAAGCGCCAGATGCAGCGCTCCGGTGCTGCACACTCCTTGGCAGTCTCCACAAGTTACGCAGCGGGTGTAGTCTATCGTGATTGGCTTTCCTGTCTCCACTTGGATGCATGCAGCCTTGCAGTTCTTGGCGCAGAGTCCGCATTTAAGGCACTTCTCACGTTGCACCCGCATCTTCAGCAGGGAGAACTTGGCGATGTAGCCGAGCACGGTGCCCACAGGACAGATGGTGTTGCAGTAGGTGCGTCCGTGCATGAAGGCCAGGATAAAGAGGATAAGCATGGTTGCAGCCGAGATGATGACCAGCAGGGTGGGGTTGTTGTGCGGTTCCACCTGATAGAACATGAAATTGTCATTGGCTTCTGACCACAGCGCCAGCAAGTTGTTGATGCCGATGTAGATAGGCTGCAGGAGCGATGCCACCATGCGGCCGTACGTGCTGTAAGGCGCCAAGAAAATGGCTCCGGCATTGAAACCCGTTGCCAGCATGATGATGAAGAGCGTCAGCACGCCCAGTCGTAGCCAGGTCTTGGGCTTCGAGTAGCTGTACCGGTTGGCGAATTTTGCCCTTTTGCTTTTGCGGAAAATGCGCCATTTGCCAATCCACGCGAAAAAGTCCTGGAGAACGCCCAGAGGACAGACCACGGAGCAATAGATGCGACCCAGCAACAGTGTGGAAATGAGCACGATGCCGATGGAAACAAAATTGAGAGCCAGTATGCTGGGCAGGAATTGCAGTTTGGCCATCCAGCCCATGAACGGCTGGACGGTTCCTGTGAAGTCAAGAAACAAAAGAGTGATTCCCAGCACAAAAACAATGGCGAGAATCCTGCGGGTTAGCTTTAGCATCAGTTTTATTTTGGTAGAGGTTCTATAATCAGTTTGTTTTGATAAAAGATATATAATGTGCTTGGGGCACAAATGTAGCAACTATTTTTCGAATACAGGCATAAACGCGCGTTTTTTTTGCTAAAACGCTATGGAACGTCTTGGCACACCCCCGCAATCGGAATGGGGAAGGTGCCGATGCGGATGTCTTTCTAAACTTTCAAAATAAATTTCTAAACTTAGAAATAATTTTTTCAAACTTGGGAAAATTTTTTTTAAACTTTAGAAATTTTGTTCGTCAGTTATGAATCTTGATTCGCAACCTATGAATAAGCTTGTCGAGCAGAATGAAGAGAGACTTTTGTGAGTGTGTCTGTAAGCGTTTCTTTATACCATATATAGGGTACTTTTTTTGCTGCTGCGTAAAAAAGGCGGGCTTTTTTTGGTGCTGTGCGCTCTTAGTTGTACCTTTGTAGCTGATTTAGTATAAGAAAAGAAAGAATGGAACAGGCACTTTACGTCTACAACACCCTGACCAGAAAGAAAGAGGTGTTCCGCCCACTGCATGCGCCACACGTGGGCATGTACGTCTGCGGACCTACAGTATATGGTGACGCACATCTTGGACACGCACGTCCAGCAATTACATTTGATATCGTTTTCCGCTTCCTCAGCCACATTGGCTACAAAGTGCGCTATGTGCGCAATATCACCGATGTGGGCCATCTGGAGCATGATGCCGACGAAGGCGAGGACAAGATTGCCAAGAAGGCACGTTTGGAGCAGCTGGAGCCTATGGAAGTGGCACAGTATTACACGAACCGATACCACGAGGCAATGGAGGCGCTCAAC